>ERZ827524.20-NODE-20-length-226745-cov-10.904138_pt1 | contig 226745 bp, 197 predicted proteins | sample MGYA00519702_ERZ827524 | MGnify/ENA primary metagenome ERZ827524 (study PRJEB31778, sample SAMEA3449341) | human gut metagenome | biome: human gut; feature: human-associated habitat; material: faeces | place: United Kingdom | collected 2010/2012 ...
GATTTTGCGGTCAGAATTTGCCGCCGCATGTTTATCTGGAACTTTTAAGTATCTAGTTCTTATAATATTACTTATCACCGCAAAGCACGATATGCTTCTTGCGACAGTTCCCTTTCTAGCACTCTACACCGTATTCTTTTAATTTCTGTCTGGCGTCCTCGTAGCCGGTAAAACGAATGGCAGAGATGCCGCAGGCGATGGCACCGTCCACATTGTTCTGTCTGTCGTCGAGGAACACGCACTCCTCCGCGCGCAGATGAAAGCGCTCAAGCAGGGAGTGATAAATCTCCGGCTCCGGCTTAATCTGCTTCACCTCGAAGGAAAACAATGCTCCATCCACGTCCTTAAGGAAGCCAAGCGACTGATCCTTCGTCTTCGCGTATGTCCAGGCACCGTAATTGGAAAGGATATACAGGCGATACCCCTTGTCTTTTAACGTCCGCATCCATTCCCCGACATACGGAAACGGATAAATCGCCCGGTCCACATGCTCCCAGAAATTCCGGATCTGTGCTTCGTATGCCGGAGCTTTTCTGATAAAGCCTGTGAGAAGTTCCTCATCGGACAGGGCTCCCCGGTCCGCTTCGTCCCAGTCACTGGTGTGCACCGTGGCATCTGCGACTGCGCGCACCGTCTCTTCATCCATTCCAAGCGCGCGCATCGCCTCCACCGGTTCCCATGCCACCAGAACCTGTCCCACATCAAAAATGACATTCTTAATCATATGCGTCATCCTACTTGCTGCGGTAGATAATATCCTCTCTGCCCGGTCCGTTTGATACCATCGTGATTGGATATCCGATCTGCTCCTCCACAAACTCTACATACTTTCTGCAGTTCTCCGGCAGATCTTCGTATTTCTTGATGCCGCGGATATCGCACTTCCAGCCCGGAAGCTTCTTAAGTACCGGCTTTGCCTTCTCAAGCTTTGCTGTTACCGGGAAATCTGTTGTCACTTCACCGTCGATCTCATAGCCTACGCATACCGGAATCTCATCTAAGTATCCCAATACATCGAGCACGGTAAATGCAACGTCGGTTGTTCCCTGCATACGGCAGCCGTACTTGCTTGCCACGCAGTCGAACCAGCCCATACGTCTCGGACGGCCTGTCGTTGCGCCGAATTCTCCGCCGTCGCCGCCGCGTCTTCTGAGCTCATCTGCCTCATCCCCGAAAATCTCGCTGACAAATGCGCCTGCTCCGACTGCGGAAGAATAAGCCTTGCACACCGTTACGATCTTCTTGATCTCATACGGCGGGATGCCTGCTCCGATCGCACCGTAAGCTGCCAGCGTGGAGGAGGATGTTACCATCGGATAGATTCCGTGATCCGGATCCTTTAAAGTTCCAAGCTGTCCCTCCAGCAGAATACGCTTGCCGTCTTTGATTGCCTGATCGAGGAATAAGGAGACATCCCCGACATACGGAGCAACCATATCCCTGTACTCATGCAAGGTTGCAAGAAGTTCCTCTTCCTTTAATAACGGCTTATGATACATATGCTCCAGCATGATGTTCTTCGTCTCGCAGGTGCGCTTTACCTTTTCTTTTAAGAGCTCCTCATCGAACAGCTCGCTGACCTGGAAACCGATCTTTGCATACTTGTCCGAATAGAACGGTGCGATTCCTGACTTTGTGGAACCGAAAGAATTCTTGCCGAGACGCTCCTCCTCGTACTGGTCGAACAGGACATGATACGGCATAACCATCTGTGCTCTGTCCGAGATCATCAGCTTCGGTGCCGGTACGTTGCGGTCTGTGATCGACTTGAGCTCGCCGATTACCTTCGGGATGTCGAGTGCGACACCGTTTCCGATAATATTTGTGATATGGCTGTGGAATACGCCGGACGGCAATGTGTGCAGTGCAAACTTGCCATAATTGTTCACAATGGTGTGTCCTGCATTTGCTCCGCCCTGAAAACGGATGACGATGTCAGCCTCATCCGCGAGCATATCTGTGATCTTGCCTTTTCCCTCATCGCCCCAGTTAGCGCCTACTACTGCTGTAACCATATGTTTTTCCTCCTGATATGATACACTTTTTTGCCGGAAGTCCGCATTTTCCTGATTCCAGGCTGCATCCATGCGGCCGGTCTGTCCGAAAGCAGCATCCACTCTGTAAATCTGCCTCATGACATAAAAAGTGACGGTTGTAAAAAACCGTCACTCACTTCCGCCTTTTTACTTATTGATTATACACGAACCTTTTGTATAAGTAAAATCAATATTCATTATATGTGGCATAAGTATTTATTATGCCTGTTTCTAAAAGAAAATCCCTGCTTACTGTGATGTCCCCTGTACCAGAACATTCATCAGCGTAGCCGCAGCGGCGGACAGCGGAATCCGCTCATTTGCGACAATGCAGAACGTACGCGCCGGTATCTCCTCCAAGAACCGCAGTTCAAACAGATCTCCCTCCGCCAGGTGCTCCTCGGCAAAATTTCTGACCACACTTGCAATTCCAAGGTTGCGCACCGCAAACTGGATCAGCATATCGCTGGTGGCAAGCTCAAACTCCGGCCGGATTGTCACCTGCTTCGACGCAAGGAATTGCTCTACATACGTCCTGGTCGAGGTATTTCCCTCCAGACACATGACCGGCAGCTTCATCAGTTCCTCGTACCCCAGCATGCGCTCCTTTAAATATTCAAACTTCCTGCCTGCCACAAACACATCCCGGATCTCCTTCACCGGAACGCATTTGAGCGAAGCTCTCTTCTCGACCGGCGTGCTCACGATGCCAAAATCAATGCGGCCGTCGCAGAGATGGCGGATCGTCTCCGGGGTCGGCGCATTCGTCACCGTCACGCGGATTCCCGGGTAGCGCTCATGAAATTCTTCCAGATACGGAAGCAGGAAATACTTTAACGTCATGTCGCTGGCCCCGATACAGATTTCGCCCTGTTCCAGATTCAGCATCTCAGAGAGCTTCCTCTCGCCTGAGAGGATCGTCTCATAGCCGCGCTGCACATAGGAATAGAGCATCTCCCCCTCCTTGGTCAGCCGCACGCCCTTGGTCGTCCGCACAAACAATGGGCACGAAAGCGCCTGTTCTAAATGCTTCACCGCCTGGCTGACTGCAGGCTGTGAGATGGCGAGCTGCTCCGCTGCCAGTGTGATGCTCTGGTAGCCTGCCACATAATAAAAAATTTTATAATATTCCAGATTGATGTCCATGGATCTCTCCTGGGAAAAAAGTCTCATTTTTTTACAAAAACGGATTGTATTTTCCACTGTCATGAAGTATACTATGCCTTACGCAAAGTACCAGTATCTCTACTATAACAGACTATGAAGGGAGACGCAATCCAATGACCAAAGATATGACCACCGGCAGCCCGCTTCGGATTATCCTGCTATTTTCTATTCCGGTTCTGCTCGGCAATCTGTTCCAGCAGTTCTATAATATGGTAGATACGATTATTGTCGGACGCTATCTCGGCGAGGAGGCTCTCGCCGCCGTCGGCTCAACCGGCTGCCTGATGTTTCTTGTGCTCGGTTTTGCCAACGGCATCGCCCAGGGCTTCGGCGTCATGGTTTCACACGCTTTCGGAGCCAAAGATTTTAAGCTGCTCCGTCACTACGTGGCGCTATCCCTGATTCTTACACTGATTATATCGCTTCTGCTGACCATCCCAACGGTGACAGCTTCCCGCCTCCTTCTGGCATGGATGCACACACCGGAAAATATTATTGCCATGGCGGACGCTTATATTAAGGTAATTTTTGCGGGCATTCTGCTGACAATGGCGTACAACGTGTTATCCGGCATCCTGCGCGGCATCGGCGACAGCCGCACTCCTCTCTACTTCCTGATTCTCTCGTCCGTGCTCAACATCATCTTAGATGTCGTACTGATCGTGTACACAGGGCTTGGAACTGCCGGAGCCGCCTACGCGACAATCATCGCACAGGGAGTCTCCGCCGTGCTCTGCTTCTTTTATATGTACCGGAAATACGATATCCTGCGCACCAGACATGAGGATTATTATCTGGATTCCGCCGGCGTAAAAAACATGCTCGCCATCGGTGTGCCGATGGCGCTCAACTACTCAATTACCGCCATTGGCACCATGATTATGCAGAGTGCGGTCAACGTGTTTGGCTCGAGTGTGGTCGCCGCCTTCACCGCGGCCTCCAAGGTCAGCAATATCGCGACCCAGTCCATGCCAACACTCGGCACCGCAATGGCAACCTACTGCGGACAGAACCTCGGTGCCGGCAAATACGACCGCATCTACGCCGGCATGCGGCAGGGACTTTTCCTCTGCTTCGGTGCGGCAGCCACAGCCGCCGCGATCTGCATCTTTGGCGGACGTTTTATTGTGAGCTGGTTCGTGAGCAATCCTTCCGAGGAGATCTTCTCTTCCGCCATGCAGTACCTGACGATCGCAAGCTGGTTCTTTCTCCCGCTCGCCATGATCTTTTTATACCGCAATGCCTTACAGGGACTGGATCAGGGACTGATCCCCATGCTCTCTGGTGTCGTCGAGCTCGCCTGCCGCTTCGGCGTCATCGCTCTCATTCCGGCAAGCACCGGCTTCTTCGGTGTCTGCTTCGCTGATCCGGCTGCCTGGGTCGGTGCCGGCATCCCGCTGTTTATCACCTATCTTCTCTGGGAGCACCGGATGAAGCAACGCCGCAAAGCAGCGTAAACATTTTTGCTCCACAGGAAACAGCATCCTATAGCATATAAATGAAATTAAAAAGACCGTACTCCGGAATTCCGGAATACGGCCTTTTATATTGTCCTGTTTTATTTTATCTATGCTTCCAGCTCCGGAATCTTCTTCGAGCAGGCAACGGCAAGTGCCCCAGGTCCGATATGACATGATACGCTCAGTGACAGCGGATCCATATGAATCTCCAGTCCCGGAAATGCTTCCTGCACCTCCTGCTTGAACGCTTCCGCAGCATCCAGATCGTATGTGTACGCCATCTCCAGATGCATACTCTTTCCTTCCGGATCATGGAACCGCTCCGCAAAATCGTGCTTCATCGCCTCGATCATCAAGTTCTTCGCCTGCTTGACAGTTCTCGCCTTGGCAAATGCATCCAGCTTCTCTCCCTGGATCTGCAGTACCGGTTTTAGCTTTAACAACGTTCCAAGCGCTGCCGCCGCCGGCGTAATGCGTCCGCCTTTCTTCAGATAATACAGGGTATCCACCATAATATAAATGGAAGACTCAAATTTATCTCTCTCCAGAATCTCCTTAATCTCCACTGCACTGCGTCCCTGCTCTGCCAACGCCATCGCATCCAGCACAGACTGCCGCTGCGTCACAGAGATTCTCTGGTTATTCACAACCTGCACCTTTCCCTCGTAATCCTGCGCCAGCATCAACGCCGTCTCACAGGAGCCGCTGAGGCCGGATGACATCGGAATATGCACAATCTCATCATACTCCTTCAGCAATGCATCCCATGTATCTGTCACATTCCCGACAAGCGGCATCGATGTGGAAATATTGGCATTCTCGGACAGCATCTGATAAAACTCTTTCTGCGACAGATCAATGTCCTCATATAATGTCTTGTCTCCCACAAAAAAAGGCATCGGCAGAATGGTGATTCCAAGTTCTTCCGCCTGCAATTGCGTAATTCCGCTGTTGCTGTCAGATACGATTGCTACTTTGCTCATAACTTCTACTCTCCCTTACAATGTCTCTGATCGTTCCTTGATGTTCTTCTTAAAATTGATGATCTCATGCTCATACTCAGTATTCATATAAGTGGAATGAATCATAAAATCTGCCGACGCCCGGTTGTTGGCGATCGGGATGTCATACACCTGCGCGATACGCAAAAGCGCTTTCACATCCGGGTCATGCGGCTGTGCTGTCAGCGGGTCAGAGAAGAAAATCACAAAATCCACTCTTCCCTCCACAATCTTTGCGCCAATCTGCTGGTCTCCGCCGAGAGGGCCACTGTTATAGCCTCTTACCGGGAGTCCTGTCTGATCCGTAATCATACGTGCTGTCGTACCTGTGCCACATAGAAAATGCTGCTTTAAAATCTCCTTGTTCTGCTCACACCAGTCAATCAGATCTGCTTTTTTATTGTCATGCGCAATCAGTGCAATATTCTTTTGTTTTCCTATTGTCATTGTAATAAAATCTTCACTCATAATCTCTGGATCCCCCCTTATCATTTTTCTAATGCATTGTACCATATTTTATCCCGAACCGCCACCAAAAAATAATAGAAAGCGCACTGTAGCACGCTTTCTATTATTAAAAACGCTAAAATGACTCTTCTATTCATTCTGCATGTATACTTTTGTATACCGCATCACGCCTGTTCCTGTGCTACAACCTCACGCATTCTCTCCGAAATCTTGTAAATTTCGCCAAGCAGATCATTCAGATTCTCCATATTCTGCATACTATCCTCACTCATAGACATGCTGTTTTCTGAGGATGCCGCAACCTCTTCACTCGTTGCAGATAAATTTGTAATACTGTCATTGATCTGCGTATTTGCTGAAAGGATACTCTCCACCTCACCAGACAAATTCTGCATAGAATTCTGGAACAGATTCATCTTATCCTCGATAACAGTAAACTTCTCTCTCGTTGTCTCGATCATCTCGTTCTGCTTATCTGCAGACTCCGCTGACTTCTGCATATTTACAGAGGCTTCCTCCACATTTACCGTCAATTTTTCGATAATCTCCGTGATCTTTCCCGTCGACTCCTTCGTCTCCTCTGAAAGCTTGCGGATCTCGTCTGCCACAACCGCAAAGCCTTTTCCAGCCTCCCCTGCTCTGGCTGCCTCAATGGACGCATTGAGTGCAAGCAGATTGGTCTGATCGGAAATGCTTAAAATCGTTCCGATAATGACCTCCACTTCCTTTATGCGGTTGTCCAGTTCTTCCGTCGTGGTTCTTGTGGCGCGGTTGATCTCCGCCGTCTGGGTTGCCTGCTCCTTCAGCTCGGCGATCAGGTCAGCGCCCTCACGGAGCGCGTCCTGTGTCGCATCTGACGCCGTCTGCATCTCTTTCGTCTCTTTTTCGGCGTTTTCAATATTCGTCTGGATGCCGTTCGTCTGCATCGTCTGCTGCTCAATCGCTTCCGCCGTCAGCTTGACGCTCGATGCAATCTCCTTGACGGAGTTGTTGCTGCTGACCATGCTCTCCGTCAGCACATCCGCTTTCTCTCTCGCACTGTCGAACTTCTCGGACAGCGCTCCCGACATCTGAATGATCTCATCCGCCACACGCGCCGCCGCATCCATCTGTGACTTAATGGCATCTGTATCCTCAACATGGTGTCTCGCCTGCAGATCGACCGCAATACACATCACAACACCGAAAGAAATGGCAAACACTATCTGTACAACTGACTCGCTCCGTGTCCCAGGATATTTCACAAAATGAAGTATGCCCGAAATTACATTCAGCGCTCCCATCGCAATAGCGCTGATGCGTGCCAGCCTTATATCACGATACAACATAACCGTAAGCATAATTAAATACATAAATGCATAAAAGACCACGTTCTTGTTTGATAAGATCATCACTGCATAGGTAAGAAACATACACGAAAGTGAAATCATAACAAATTTCCTATCCCCGCGATACCGGACATGTCCAACAAAAAATATCACGAGAAGAATGACATTGACCACCATGCGTGCCAGCACAACAGATTTATCCGCTGTTGCATCCACAAATCCAAGCAGTGTCAGTGCATTCAAAAGCCCAAGGATGATAAGTCCAAGGATGAATGTAATCTTGTTGCGTTCCAATCTTTGTTTTTGTTTTAATTTCATAACTATCCCTTCCTTTGTAAACAATCTCACTCGGGCAGACGGATCTTTCCATCCATCAGCATCTTCACGAATGCCGTATCCCGGATAATCCAGGAATCTTTCTCAATCAGAATATTCCTGTGATAGACTTCCTCCGGCGTCGCCCATTTTAACTGATACCCCTTTGCGATCTCGCTCGGGGTAAGTGAAAGTGGTGCCTGCCTGTCCAAAACATCGCAGTAAAAAAAAAGAGAATGGCAGATAAACTTTTTATCCGGCTCAAAAATATCTCTGTGCAGTTCTATTATCTCGCCCAACTCACAGATACTCTCCGGTCTGACAAAAAGTCCTGTCTCCTCTTTTACTTCACGGATCAGCGTCTGCTCATAATTCTCACCCGGCTCCTGCCCGCCTCCGGGGATCTTATATTCTCCCTCCCGGCTGCACTGCATGGCAAGCCTGCCGTCACGCACAATGATCGCCCGTATCGAATACTTTTCATAGATACCCGTCGTGCCCTCATAATCACGGGCATCAAATGTCGCAAGGATCTTCATACGCATTTCCTCCGTGCCGCTTCACTTTTCTTGAATTATATTCCCTTTTTGCAATTATCGCAATATTTTTCAAATATTTTTATTTTAAACATTTTCTGTAATAAGAACACAGTTTTCTAATTGCAGAAAAAAAATCCACCCCGGTCGATTGACCGGGATGGATTCCCTCTTCGGATGGGATTTACATCATTCCCATTCCGCCTGCGCCGCCTGCCGGCATTGCCGGTGCGTCCTCTTTGATGTTTGCCACCACAGACTCTGTGGTAAGTAAGGTAGATGCTACAGAAGTTGCGTTCTGTAATGCGGTTCTTGTCACCTTAACCGGATCCAGGATACCCTGCTCTACCATGTCTACATACTGCTCCGTTGCTGCGTTAAATCCAACGCCTGCCGGAGATTCTTTTACTTTATTGATGATGACTGCGCCCTCTAATCCTGCATTTGCGGAAATGTAGTACAGCGGAGCCTCCAATGCCTTTAAGATAACCTTCGCACCGGTCTTCTCATCGCCCTCAAGCGTATCTGCGAGTGCTGCCACATCCTTGGTTGCATGAATGTATGCGGAACCGCCTCCTGCAATGATGCCTTCCTCGACTGCTGCTCTCGTTGCGTTTAACGCATCTTCCATACGAAGCTTTGCTTCCTTCATCTCCGTCTCAGTTGCTGCGCCGACACGGATCACTGCTACGCCGCCTGCAAGCTTTGCAAGACGCTCCTGTAACTTCTCCTTGTCGAACTCGGAAGTTGTCTCCTCGATCTGACCGCGGATCTGGTGGATTCTCGCCTGAATAGCGTCCTTATTGCCTGCACCGTCCACGATTACCGTGTTCTCCTTCTGAACTTTAACGGATTTTGCACGTCCGAGCTGATCCATTGTGGTATCCTTAAGCTCTAATCCGAGATCGGAGCTGATAACCTGACCACCGGTTAAGATTGCGATATCCTCGAGCATTGCCTTTCTTCTGTCGCCGTAGCCCGGAGCCTTGACTGCCACTACATTGAAAGTACCACGCAGTTTGTTGACGATCAATGTTGTAAGTGCCTCGCCCTCGATGTCCTCAGCGATGATGAGAAGTCTTGCGCCGCTCTGTACGATCTGCTCTAATAACGGCAGGATCTCCTGAATGTTGCTGATCTTCTTATCTGTGATTAAGATATACGGATCATCCAGAACCGCTTCCATTTTATCCATATCGGTGCACATATATGCGGATACATATCCACGGTCGAACTGCATACCTTCTACCAGATCAAGCTCTGTCTGCATGGTCTTGGACTCCTCGATGGTGATAACGCCATCGTTGGATACCTTCTCCATCGCATCTGCTACCATGTTGCCGACTTCCTCGTCACCTGCAGAGATAGCTGCAACTTTTGCGATCTGATCTTTTCCTTTTACTTTGGAGGACATCGCAAGGATGGACTCCACTGCCTTGTCAGTTGCCTTCTTCATACCGCGGCGAAGCACGATCGGGTTGGCGCCTGCCTCCAGATTCTTCATACCTTCCTGGATCATTGCCTGTGCAAGTACGGTTGCGGTTGTGGTACCGTCACCGGCAACATCGTTGGTCTTGGTTGCAACTTCCTTGACGAGCTGTGCTCCCATGTTCTCGAATGCATCCTCAAGCTCGATCTCCTTTGCGATCGTCACACCATCGTTGGTGATAAGTGGTGCGCCGTAGGACTTGTCGAGTACGACGTTTCTTCCTTTCGGTCCGAGTGTTACTCTGACGGTATTTGCCAGCTTATCTACGCCGGCTCCTAATGCTGTTCTTGCCTCTGTTCCGTATTTGATTTCCTTTGCCATGACTGATCTACCTCTCTATCTCTTATTCTGATTCAAATTACAGGGATGCCTCCCGGCTGCTTATTCTACGACAGCCAGAATATCGCTCTGTCTTACAATGATGTATTCCTCTCCATCCAGCTTTACTTCTGTTCCTGCATATTTGGAATAGATGACCTTCTGTCCGGTCTTTACCTGCATGGTAACTTCCTTGCCGTCTACCATTCCGCCAGGACCTACGGCGATTACCTCTGCCTCCTGCGGCTTCTCCTGTGCACTGCTGGTAAGAATAATACCAGACTTTGTGGTCTCCTCTGCCTCACACTGTTTTAATACAACTCTGTCACTCAATGGTACTAATTTCATTTTGTAGACCTCCTGTTTTATGATCTGAAATAATATCTTTCGTTTTGTTATTAGCACTCATTTCGTTTGAGTGCTAACCGATAGTGTTATAATAGTTTTTTAGCATGTGATCTGCAACCGGATATATTCCTGTATATTTGTATTTATGTTGTTTTTTTCTCGTTTTTTCTTTTGTTTTCTTGTATTTTTATATTTTCATCCATTTTTTTTGATTTTATACTTTTTTTAGAAACTCACCGTCGCTTCTCTCCAACGACCTGTTTCACCGTTTTGCGGACAGTTTTATTTCCCTCCGACCACAGGAGTTTTAAGGCTTTTGCAAAGACCTTCTGGCTCTTCTCCGGCAGACGGCTTTTCGCCTTCATCAGCTCCTGCACCGCCTTCCATTTGCTGTGGTAAAAATCATCCACCGTCTTAATGTCCGCCGCTTCAAGCATGCCGAATACCGTATCCACAATCTGTTCGCGTTCCTCCCCGTTCAGCTGGTAAATCCATGCCTTCATCGTCTCATCCAACATCAGGCTCTGGGCCGCCACCTCCCTGACATAGACAAAGGATGTGCCGAGCACCTCCCACGACATGGCATCGTGCTGCTGGATTCCACTGTTGGAACTGCGCACCACCTCATACGCCTCCTGATGCTCTAAGAGCATTCCGACAATCGAAGATTCCGGCAGAATCGTGTGGATTTTCGGCAGTACGCGCTGGTATGCCGCGCTCTCTACAATATCCCTGCGGAACCCAGGTCCGTCATTGCTGTACACCGCAAGAATCCTGTCCTGCAGCCCGCTGCTGCAGTGGACTGCAGCATAGACCGCAAGATTTCCGCCCTTGGAGTGACCCCCGATGCGCACGGGGCAGCTGCCATCTCCAAGCATCTGTTCCACGTACGAAACGGCTTTCAGCTGACCGGGCGTCTCCGAGAGGTATCCCATATTAAAATCCTCTCTCCACCCTGTGATCGTATTGTCTGTGCCGCGGAACGACACATAGATACTGCCATCCGGCAGCCCGGCGCACATGACCGCAAACTGTGACTGCTCCTCCTCACTGATGTCATTGACGTAACCCCAGAGCTTTACATCGCGGAACCGCTCTGTTTTCGCCATCTTCTCCAGAACAAACGGCGCCGCCTTTGTCATTGACACCCGCGCAAGGATCTCCTCCCTGCTGTTCTGCTCCCAGAACACGGCGGATGCCTCCGCAAGCGTGACTGCCTCCGCCTCGCTCTGCCCGGTCACAATCCCGTCAAACGAAGTATATACCAGCTCCGCAAAAAGCAGATTATCCACCTCGTTAAATCCGGACGCGGTGAAAGTCAGATCCCCCCGCCAGTCCAGATAATCCATCATGTTTGCCATCCCGCTCCTCCTTCTCTTCCCGCTGCAATCCCGTTGCTTCCTATCCGATCAGCCCATAGTGCTTCAGTCCGTTTTTAATTCCATGATTCATAATATCGGTCGTCACATACTCCGCGGCAGTCTTCGCCGCAGGTGCCCCGTTTCCCATGGCGATGCCATGTCCCACATAGGTGAGCATCTCCAGATCATTCGTGCTGTCGCCGAACGCATAAGTATTCTCCCTGGCAATCCCAAGCATGTCACATACCTGCGCTATTCCGGTCGCCTTGGTGTAGCCCTTCGGCACCACTTCAATCAGCTGCGGATTGTGCTCAATCACATCAAAATGCGGCACCAGTTCCGCTTCCACCGCACGCACGCTCGCCCCGTTCATATAAGCGCTCAATTTGTTGATCTCATACTCCGTCTGCCCACGGATCTCCCGTACATCCTCTCCCAGTTCACTGCGCAGATACTGAATAAACGGATCTTCCTTAAAATCTTCCCCGTTTGCGTAGATATAATGCGGTCCCTCCAGCACCGCTTCCATGTGGTATGCCTCAATGACACGTAGAAGTTCCTCTGCTTCTTCAGGCGTAAGCAGCCTCTCGCACACCTTCTTTCCTTCATATTCAATATGTGTGCCGCACGCCGCCACAATCCCGTCAAACCCTATTCCAAGGATCTTCTCACTGCGGATGTTCGACCGGCTTCTGCCGCTGCACAAAAACGCGTAATTCCCGTCAGCCCTAAGCTCGCGTATCGCTTCCGTTGTACTTTCCGGCACCTGCATGTGCTCATTCCACAAAGTTCCGTCTATGTCAAAAAATACTGCTTTTTTCATCTTTTCTCTCCAATCCCATTCTCTCGCGTAAAAGTCAGTTCTGCTATATACAAAGCATTCTCTTCCCCGCCGCATGGTGCACATTCCATCCTAATATAAGTAAAAAACACCGCGTGGGCTGAACTCATTATATCAGCCCGCGCGGTGTCTGGCAACTTGCGGTTTCTATTTCAAATATCCTGTTACTCTCTGTGCATGGAGATGGTGTTCATCTCGTAATGCTCAATGTTCTCGTGAATTCCACGATCATCTGCCTGGGAAATCAGAATGTCGCGGTTCTTCTTGGAAGAGATCTGGTCGTTGAACGCACTCGGTCCGCCGACACAGCCGCCCTCACATGCCATACCCTCGATGAAATCCTCCGGCAGTCTGGCTGCTTTCAGAAGAAGCAGTGCTTTCTTACACTCGGCAGCTCCGTTTGCCACGCATACCTTTGCATCGATCTCATCCTCAGACTCTTTCAGACTCTGAAGAACAGCTGCGGTTACACCACCGGAATTTGCAAAACGCTTACCAAAGGTGGATGCGATCTGGTCGTCATTTGCAGCCGGCTGCAGTACGACGCTCTTCGCTTTCATGATTGCACGGATCTCACTGTAGGTGAGTACATAGTCTGCATTGCCCGGAATCTGCTGATCCACAACCTCAGACTTCTTTGCAATACACGGTCCGATAAATACCGTGACAGCTTCCGGATCTCTTGCCTTGATGAGACGGGAAACCGCGCACATCGGAGATACCGTCGTCGATACACAGTCTGCCAGATCCGGATAGTGCAGGCGCACCATATTTACGAATGCCGGACAGCAGGAGGTAACTTTCTTCTCGCCTGCCTTGTAAGCTTCCGCCCACTCCTCTGACTCGTAAGCCGCCGTCATATCACCGCCGAGACCTACGTCGAAGAAATCAGTAAATCCGAGTTCTTTCATCGCATTCTTCCAGCTTGCCATCGTGATGTCATCCCCGAACTGTCCCTCGGTCGCCGGTGCAGCCATCGCATAGACATGCTTGCCCTCGCGCAGTGCGTTGATTACATCTACGATAAAGCTCTTGGAGCCGATCGCTCCGAACGGACAGCTGTGGATACATTTACCGCAGCGGATACATTTCTTCTTGTCGATGACGGAGATCCCGTGCTCATCGTATGTAATCGCGTTGACCGGACAGCTGAACTTACACGGTCTCTTCAGATGTGCAATTGCATTGTACGGACAGGCCTGCGCACATCTTCCACATTCTTTACATTTTGTAGGATCGATGTGGGAGCGGGTTCTTCCCGGCTCAATCGCACCGAATTTGCAGGCATTGATACAAGCCTTTCCAAGACAGTTCTGGCAGTTCTCCGTTACAATATAACTGGAAATAGGACAGTCCTCACATGCAGAACTGATGACCTGGATCACATTACCGTCATCGGTCAGACCTGGCGCTTTTCCCTCCGCCAGACGGACTCTCTGTCTGATAATCTCTCTTTCTTTATAAATACAGCAGCGAAACTGCGGTGTCGGACCTGGGATCAGGCTCATTGCGATATTATCTCTCTTCTCGTCAAGCTCACCGGCAAATGCCAGCTTTGCCACTTCATAGAGTACGTCGTGTTTGATTTTGATCACATTTTCATCAGCATACATCGTGTTTTACCTCGCCCTTTTCTATTCGTTAATTTTTTAACCATCTTAGACATTATATATTATCTGTATGGAATTGCAAGAGAAACGCATGTATTTCTTTGCGTACATAATGTATACCGTCAAATTGCAAAAAATCCGCCTGCCGTTTTGTGCAATATTTTTCCGGAATGCCCGCCGTACTGTTACTTTGGTACCTGTTCCATCAGGAATACTCTCATCTGTTCCTCCTCCCAGATCACGGGAACCGGATAGTTCGGATTGCCCTCTTTGAGTGCCCGCGCCGCAAGTTCCGGCACGTCCTCCTTACGCAGCATGGCAAGCTCCTCCGAGATGCCCATGCTCCGGTTCATCCGACGGATTCTCTCGATAAACGCCTCCGCCAGCACGGCATCCGTCTCCTCACGGCTTTCATCCTCAGCCACGGACGTACGCACTTCCCTCTCCAGCCTGGCCAGCGGCTCATACACGGCACTCCCGTATGCCGCAAGCACCTTCGGCAGCAGAATCGCATTCGCCTCCCCGTGCGGGACATGGTAGAGTCCGCCGATCCCATGTGCAATCGCATGCACGTACCCGACATAGGCATTGGTAAACGCGATCCCCGCCTCGTAGGAACCGGTCAGCATATTCATCCGTGCCGCCTTGTTCGCAGGCTCGCGGTAAGCCGTCAGCAGATTGGCACCAATCAGGCTCACCGCCTTCATGGCATGCGCTTTCATCTTCGGGGAACAGAACCGGTTGCAGTACGCCTCCACCGCGTGCGTCATCGCATCCATCCCACTATAGGCGGTCATATCCGGCGGCAGGGAACAGCTAAGTCCCGGATCGAGAAATGCGTAGCGCGGTATGAGACAGTAATCCATGACGGCATGCTTATAGTTGCATGTCTCGTCCGTGATGACAGCCGCCAGCGTCACCTCCGAACCGGTTCCCGCCGTCGTCGGCACTGCAAGAAGGAGCGGCAGCTTTTTGTGAATCTTAAGCATCCCGCTCATTTTTCTGACCGGAAGATCTCTCCTTACTGTGCGCGCTCCCGCAACCTTGGCGCAGTCTATGACAGAGCCGCCTCCGATGGCAAGGATCGCCTCACAGCCGGATACAAAAAAACATTCCGCTGCCGCATCCACCTCCGTCACGGTCGGATCGGGCGATACACCTGTGTATAACACCGTCCGGATGCCGGCATCCTCACACTGCGCCAGAAGCGGCGCGACCGTCCCGCGCCGGATCGTTCCCGGCGTGGTGATGACCTGCACCCCTTTTATCCCGTGTGTCTTCAATAATTCCGGTATCCTGGTGATACACCCGTCCCCCTGCACCAGCGTCTGTCTTCCCGCAGGAAACAGGGAAAGCATCCCCGCGCAGAGCGCCTGATAGACGCGGTATATGGCATGTTTTCCGTTCATCTCATTCCTCCTGCCCTTATGCTTCCCCATCTTTCTGCAGGGCATACTTTTTCACATAATGATAATGCTGGATCGCCACATTGACCGGAGAGAGCGTTGCCGACGCGCCCGTCGCGCGCACATGCAGACAGCAGACCGCCGCCTTTGCCACAAGCGCCTTTAACGCCTCCACATCATCCGCCGTTCCCGCGGATACCACAACGCCGACACGCGGCACAAGCACCGCGCCGTATTTTCTTAAGAGTCCAAGCATATCTCTGCGCACATGAAGACAGCACGGAATCTTCCTGCCGATCATCTGCGCCATATCATCCACCTGCGCCGGGATTCCCCGTCCGCTCGCCGCGCAGAGAAGGACTGCCGGCGTATCGCAGATTCCCACATAATGAAAATGCTTCTGTAAGACGTGAAACAGCTTTTCCTGGCGCTTCTGGTCTTTTCTCGGCTTCTTTTTCGGCTGTCCCAAAATGCTCCTCTTACAGATCTCCTCTAAGAGCATGGCGCGGGAAAACGCCTCCTCCCTGTCCTTTCCGCAGATCAGCACGCCGTGGTGCACCATAAAGACCACCTTTGCTCCTGACTGCATGGCATCGTAGACCGCCCCTGCAAGCTTCTCCGTACTGGAAAGCCCGTATGCCGCTCTCGCGATCCCGCCGAGCTTCTCTGCCTCTTCCTCCGTCATGGCAAGCTGCTCAAAGCCGCAGAGCCCGATCGCCGTGGCATAGGTCTGATGGGTGTGAATGACATACCCCACCTCCGGGAATGTCTGATACGCCGCCAGATGCACACCCTTTTCACTCGAAGGCTTATGCGCGCCGCAGCACACACCGTTTCTTATGTCCATCAGCACCAGATCCCGCGCCGTCATCGTCTCATAATCCAGCCCGCTCGGCGTGATGACAAAATGATTCTCGTCGATACGGCAGCTGATATTGCCCCAGGTTCTCGCCACCAGTCCCGCCTGCTGCAGCTTTTTTCCCTCCGCTGCGACAAGGCGTCTCGCCATCTGTTCTTCCATTCCAGTCTCCTCCGCTTCTGCCGGTGCCCGCTGTCACCCGGCTTTTTCTCTATTCTCTATTATCTTCCATCAGAAGCTGTTTTGCAACCGCATGTGAAACATTATATGTCCGAAGTCCCGTCGCATTTAATGCCTCTTCATTCGCCTCGCAGTACAGCTGATACCAGCCCTGCTTTCTGTAGTCCGCCGCGCCGCTTTTTCCCGCATATTTTTCAATTGCCGGCGCCGCATCCGTCGAGAGCGTGTAAAGATAGCTGTAGTCCACCGTCTCCTCCCCGGACGCTTCCCACGAGGTATGCGTCAGATTGTAAGCGGCGATAAAATAATCCACATGCGAAAAGGAAAATACGAGATACACCGCTCCCACCAGAACAAATCCATACCGGAACAGCGGAAACTGCGGTTTTACGATCTTTGCGATCACGCCAGCCATCAAAAGTGCAATCACCGCCAGTGCCACCAGCACTGACACACGCAGAAACGTCAGTTGGTACGCCCGGATATAGAGAAGCATCCGGCAGGCGCTCGACGCTGTCATAATAAGCGTGCAGCCTGAAATGGCAAGGAGCAGCGCCTTCAATACTCTGTTCTCCTTAAAATAGCTCTGGATGAAAAGCACCGCCGCCAGATTCAGCACACATACGAACAGAAGCTGAAAAAAACCGCGTCTGGCGTACTCCGCATAAGTAACCCCCGCCGGAAGCTGCATGTTTCCGATAAAAAGATACACGATCTGGATTGCCGAAAACAGAAGATACAGCACGGCAATCGGCGCGGTAAACGCAATCGCTATCAGCGGTTCCGCTGTTTTTCCGGCGGAAGGCTTAATGTCTGCCGCGTGCTTTTGTACATACCGCACACCGCAGTAGGAGGATAAGAATCCAAACACCAGCATGAGCAGAATCCGAAGCAGCTTTGCCGGGAACCGGAACACTCCCGCAAACCGTACGAGCAAATCTGCAAATACCATGTCCGCAGACATTAACAGGAGCACCAGAACCATCAGACAGGGCACCGCCGCGCAGATCCCGATGAGAACATACCAGCCCGCATGGCTCTCCCTTGTCTTTTTGCTGCGGTAAAATGCTCCGCCATCCGCAAACGGCTTCCCGATAAAGCAGACCGCCCCGCACACCGCCGCCACAATCTCCGCCAGATATTTTCCGAAATTCCACCCGGTATCCTGCGCGAAGTTGTGCAGAAGAATCCCCACAAGCAGCACGAAAATAATAAGATCATTCATCCAGCCGATCCATTCGTTTCCCGTCAGAACGGTAGAGATTCCAAGCAGTACAATCATCCCCAGCACAATGCCATTGTCCCGTCTCTCCTTTTCCCCGAACATCCGGAACACAAAACGTACATACCACACACTCGACGCCACCCAAAGCACCGACGCCAGTCCCATCACATTTTCAAACAGGCATCCCGTGTATACAAGCGCATAGAGCAGGCTGGCGCCCGCCAGCTTCCCAAAAATCTTTGCCCCTTCCTGATTCTCTTCCTCCGGAATCATTTCCTTCGGATTCATTTCCCTACCGATCATGATCTCTTCCATCGCCGTTCTCCTCCCCTTCTTCCTCTACATACTCCAGAATATCTCCCGGCTGACAGCCCAATGACCGGCAGATCTTATCAAGCGTATCCATCCGGATCGCCTTTGCCTTTCCGTTCTTTAAAATCGAAATATTCGCCATTGTAATGCCGACTTTTTCCGATAACTCAGTCACGCTCATTTTCCGCTTCGCCAGCATGACATCTATATTGATCCTGATTGCCATTCTCTTCCTCATTTCCGGACGATCCGCTGCCGTCCTATATTGTCAACTCCGCATCCTGCTTCATCTCATACGACTTATAGATCAGATGGGACAGCGCCGCCGCAAGCACCGCGATCACCACATTGATAAAAATGAGCAGAATCATAAAAATCAGAAATGCCGGTCCAAGCGCCCGCTTTGCCGCGAGGAACAGAATTCCTGCAAACCAGACCACCGCCAGCACAAACGCCAGCCTGCTGATTACCACAAACGACCTTGCATTCTCACCGGAAAAAGAATTGTCGCGTCCGATCTGCACGCAGACCTTCCAGAACTGATAGAGAATGGCATAGCAGAACACCGCAATGCCCCACCCGTAGAGAATCCCCGGAATGCGGAGCGCCGCGTAGTCCGGATATGTCACCGCCATGTCCCATGCCAGATACGGCACCACCAGCCCGAAGAACAACAGTCCCATCCCTGCAATCGAAAGTGTGATCCCCTTTAACCAACCTGCCACCTGTTTCTGACTCATAATTACCTCTTTTCCGCATTTATGCTGCTGTATTTTTCTCACAGCTTTATTATATCCATGTTTTTCCATTTTGCAATATATTTTTATCGTTTTTCGATAAATTCATATCGTTTTAAGGAAATCTTAAGAAACAAAAAGAGCACCGATCTCTCGGTACTCTCCAGTGGAAGCAACGGGGCTCGAACCCGTGACCTCTCGCGTGTGAGGCGAACGCTCATCCCGGCTGAGCTATGCTTCCATATCTGCTATTATAGTCCTTTCGCAGAAAAATACAACCTCAATTTAAAAATTCCTCTTTCTCGAGCAAAAGCCGCATGGCCCACGGCGGCACCGCCGCTTCGTCATAGTCCTCCAGAAACAGAAACGCAGTCCGGTAGTCCGGGCGCTTTGCCGGATACCGCCCCTTTCCGTCCGTAAAATAGAGCAGTCCCGCCAGCTCTTTTAATTCTCCCTGTTCCAGAAGATCATTGACATAGGAAAACGTCGGGCGAAAATCCGTGCCGCCCCCGCCAAGGAGTGTAAAGTCCCTAAGAAATGCCTCCATCTCCTGCTCACCCGTGATCTTTGCATCGCTTCGTACCACATTGTCGCACTGTAAAACCCGGATCACGGAACGCGCAAAGAAACTGTCGCTCTGGTGCAGGATGTTTGCCGTCTCGCGCAAAAACTGTTCGACCAGTTCACCGCTGGTGGAATAGCTGGTGTCAATCACGATCACAAACTCGCGGATCTTCTTTACCTCCCTGCTCTCAAGCGGCTCGATGAGCGGCAGATTCCCGTATACCGAAAGTCCGTACGTGTAATAACTCAGATCAAATTCCTCAGGGTCGGCATGCAGTTCCTCGTGCAGCACGGCAAATTTCTGCAGGAAATCCCGGTAGCTTCGTCTGCTTTTCCCCGCCGCAAGCTGCGCCGCCAGAAGGTCTTCACCGTCCTTGGGCTTCTCTCCCCGCCGCTCCTGCTCCATGCGGGTCTGCCTGGCGATCTGATTCCACTTTTTCTGATTGTCCGCCGCAGCCGCACACTTTGCCGCATCGTCCTCCCGCTTCGGCCAATATTTGTGACTGTCCGTGTAAAATTCGCGCGCTAACGCCTGCCATTCCTCACAGACCGGCATTCCCTCCGCCGGCAGCGGAAAATAGCGCTCCCACAAAAGATCGTAGACGACGGCAGCCGACACACCTTTTTTTTGTTCCCGCAGTTCTTCGTACAGCTTCTGGCGCGTCCAGCTTAAGATCCGTTTCGTACATTTTTTTCCCAGACCGTCAATCGTATATTCCACAGCAACATCACAGGCGAGATTCCACAGCCGCCTGTCGCGGTTCCCCGCAATCCACGGATGGGAGAAAATACAGTGCAGCACTGTGTGAAGATAGGCACGGTTTAGGTACGGTGCATTTTTCTCAAACACACGCAGTATCTGCTCTGTGGAGTAGAACAGATGTCCCCCGTCCGTGGCAAAGCTCTGCAGCGACGCATCCGCCTGCGGCACAAGCGCCGAGAATGCGACGTCCAGATACCGCAATTCCAGGTACAGTTCGTTGCGCACATAAGAAAGTATCTTTTCCGCCATCTGCACTTCCCATTCTTCCTGTGTCTGTATATGTCCCATGCCATCTCTCCTCTTCCGGTTTCTTTTTCAGAATACCCTGCATCCGCACGTACTTTTCCGTGTAAAAACAATCTTAAAAATCGTCAAACGAATAGCGCTCGTCCGGTGTTTTCTCCGCGAAATACTGCTGCATCAGATGAAGCAGCGCCGCCGCTCCCTCCGCCCAGTCCGCTTCCCCCGCACGCATGGCGCACGCCGCCACGTCCTCCCGCGTCAGAAACTTCCGGCTGCAGCAATCTTCCGCCAGTTCCAGATCCCGGTCATCCGTGATGCGGCGGATGAGATAACCGCTGTGCGCCTTCAAATACTCCTCGTAAAGTCCGCGCGGCGCCTCCGAAAGTTCCGCCGCATAGCGCACGCGGTCGAGTGCCAGCCGTCCCAGCGTTGCCTCCGATTCATCCACACACGCCTGCGGGAAAATCTTATCGTACTGTGCAAAATCGAGCACGTCCTCGCGGAAGCTCTGTCTCGCCCGGAATCCCTCCCCCACAATATTTCTGCCGAAAATATGTGCCGGCGCGATCTCGTCATAGCTCTCATAATATTCCGGAAACAGCAGCTTCGCCCACACGCCATTTTCGCCACTTAAGGCCACTTCCAGATCCGACGAAAGCTGTGCCAGCAAAAGCCTGAGCCCCGTCTTTTGCCCGGGGTCCGCATGCAGTAACAGCCGCGACAGGCTCCGGCAGTTCATAAATGCATCGCTCCCCAGCGTGTCTATCCCGCTTCCAAGCTCCAGTTCCGCGAGCTCCGTGGCATTATAAAAAGCAAAGTTTCCGATCTTTTTTATGCCCTCCGGCAGCGTCACGCGCGTTATATACGCCCCTGCCAGTTCCGCCAGCGCACCGTCTGCTCCCGGCTCTGCTCCCGGTGCGCCATCCGCTCCCGGCATCACGTCTGCCTCCCTGTCCGGCGCTGTCTCCGGTACACCGTCTGCTCCCGGCTCCGCCTGCATCTCCCCGTCCGGCGCTGTCTCCGGTGCGCCGTCTGCCTCCGTCTCCGCCTGCACATAACTGCACCGGCATTCTGCCGGGAGATGCGCCTGCGCCGCAAAGCAGTAGTCCCCGATCTCCGTAATCGCTCTTCCCTCTATCTCTGCCGGGAAACGCGGCTCCGGCGTCTCGCCAAACGCCCGAAGCAGCCGCGCGTCTCCCTCATTTGTCAGCTCCCAGTATAACTTATAGTTCATCTTCTGCTCCTAATGTAAACTCTACGCTCCATTATACGAAAGGCGTTTTTCTCTGTCAAATCTGCGTCATTCCGCCCAGCAGAATTCCGGTGTTGTCCCGGTAGATACCCGCGAAATCCGACATGGGAAGCGGATTTTCTCCCATCCCGGTCTCGATCGTGTAGCCCGGTCTGTCGTATTCCTGGATAAACCAGTCCTTATACCCGGCATATCCCGACTGCGTGGGCGTCTGCTCCACGGTATAGCCGCTGACACGCCCAAAATACTGCGCAATCTCGTAGGAGCGCGCCGGTTCATAGTCCAGATACTTCCAGTAGATGACCTCCCCCTGCGTGTGATACGCAAGGATCAGCCTGAAATCATGTGATCTGGTAAACGCGTACACCGCCTCGCTCTCGGGCGCCGTCAGGGGTACCTCTCCCACATAATCTCTGGGCGCCGGCTTCGTGTACCCCTGCGCATATTTAATTCTCTTTGCGTTTTCCCAGCCTGCCGGAAACTGTAGATTTAAATCTATGCCCTCGATATTCGCCTTCCATCCGGCCGGAAACGGAATTGCCGGATAATCCGATGCAATCTGCTGCGCCCGCCGGTAATACCCGCCGTCCGTAAGCAGCCCGTTCACCAGATCCACCCCGTCGGGATTGACGAGCGGCACAAGGAAAAGCCGGTACTCCTCAAACAGTTCCGCCGCCGGCACGCCGTAGAGCGCCGTTCCTTTTTCGTACGCCTGCGCATATTCCTCCGCAAATTTGAGCAGAACCGGCGTTGTGATGCTCTCATTTGCATGAAAAGATGCGTTGTAGAATACCTCTTTCTCCCCGTTTCCGATCTCCAGATACGAAATCGACTTTCCCATCACACTTTTGCCGATCTCCCCGCTCTTTAAAAACGGGTAGCGCGCCAAAAGCCCGTCAATCACTGCCGCTGTGAGCAGCGACGTATAAGGCACCTCCACCGACGTTACCGGGTCTTCAAAAAGGATCCGGTTCTCTCCCTCCTCCGTGGCGTATCCTCTCAGATACGGCAGCAGCTTTTCCCAGACAGATCGATCCACCACGCATATGCGGTCCGGCGTGCGGTCGGTCTGCAAAAAATCAGCGAGCGCCCGGCAGGTGTTCGTTCCAAAGATGCCGTCCACCAAAAGCGGATACCCCGCGCGCTTTAACGCCAGCTGCATGTAAGATACCAGGATTCCCCGGTCTCCCTGATACAGATTTTTCAAATTCTCCTTCTTTCCGGCACGAGAAACTCCTCCCCTGCCATACTCCTTCTTCTTATTTTATGCAGACACGCAGCCATTTAGCTGTCACTTTTCCACAGACGCAAAACGGACATGGGTGGAAAAACAGTCCGTGTCTTTCCCTCCATGTCCATTTTAAGATTGTTATAGGGCTCTCCGCCTCCGGTTAGCAGGCTTCGATCTCCTTGATACTGCATTCGTTGCCGGTCACAAGATACGTTTCATAGCTTCCACAATGCGGGCACTGTCTTCCGTAAGTAACCGTCTCATAGGTCTTCTGACAGTCCTCACAGATTGTGACCGCCGGAAGGGACTCAATTTTCATCTCGCACTCTGCGATCAGCGGATTCTTTTTGCGGTAAAATTCCCAGCACTCCGTCAGATATTCCGGCACAATACCGCTGACCTCACCGATGTCCAACGTGACAGATCCTATTTTTTTTAATTCGTTCTCCGCTGCAACCTGATCCAGCGTCTTTGCGATATGAACAATAATTCCCAGTTCGTGCATATGACTCCTCTTAATTCTTGTTGCGATTGATCGCAAACTGACGCTTTAACGCATACGGTGCAATTGCTTTCAGTTTGTCCTCAGACTTCCACATACGGCTTGCATCCGGCAGATCACGTGTCAGATGGATCGCATCAAACTCACACTTCGTCGTACAGATTCCACAGCCGATACACTTATTCTCATCCACAACCGAAGCTCCGCAGCCGAGGCAGCGCTTTGCCTCTGTCTTGATCTGCTCCTCGGTGAGTGTGCAGCGCAAGTCGCGGAATGTCTCCTTTGCCACGCCGGCTTTTGTGCCCGGAATCTGGCGTTTTGCGTTGTCAAATGTCTCCACGTCGATGTTGTTCTTATCCAGCTCGATGAACTCTCTGCGGTTACGTCCGAGTGTTAAGCTCTGTCCCGGATTGACAAAACGATGCATGGATACAAATCCTTCTTTTCCTGCTGCAATGGCATCGATGGCAAAACGCGGTCCTGTGTATACATCACCGCCGACAAAGATATCCGGCTCTGCGGTCTGATAGGTTACCGGGTCAGCGATAGCTCTGCCGTTCGGTCTGATCTCCACTTTTGTTCCCTTTAACAGATCTCCCCAGACGATGGACTGTCCGATGGAAAGCAGCACGTTCTCGCACTCAACGGTCATCAGATCATTCTCATCATACTGCGGGTTGAAACGTCCGTCCGCATCCTTGACGGAGAGACACTTCTTGAAGACGATTGCCTTCACTTTTCCGTTCTCTGTCAGAATCTCCTTCGGACCCCAGGAATTGTTTACGGAAATGCCCTCTTCCTCAGCCTCTGCCACTTCATCCTTTGCCGCCGGCATGATGTCGCGGGACTCCAGACAGAACATGGAAACCTCACCGGAACCTGCGCGCAGCGCTGCTCTTGCCACATCGACTGCCACGTTACCGCCGCCGACAACGACGGTTCTTCCGGAAAGCTTTGTGCTCTCATCCAGGTTCACGCTTCTTAAGAATTCCACACCGGTCTTCACGCCATCAGCGTCCTCGCCCGGAACTCCGGCCTTGCGTCCGCCCTGTGCACCGATTGCCACGTAGAATGCCTTAAAGCCCTCCTCGCGGAGCTGCTGGATCGTCACGTCTTTTCCTACCTCTACGCCGCACTTGAAGGTAACGCCCATCTGGCGGAGAACCTCGATCTCTGCGTCAATGATATTTTTCTCCAGACGGAACGACGGAATACCGTTTAACAGCATACCGCCCGGACGAGACTCTTTCTCGAATACCGTTACCGGATAACCCATCTTTCTGCAGTAGAACGCTGCGGAAAGACCAGCCGGGCCGCCGCCGACAATCGCAATCTTCTGCGGCAGATCCACGCCGGTTCCAAGATGGTTGACAATCTCCGGGATATAGCGCTTATCCGCATGCATCTCCTGCTCTGCGATGAATTTCTTGATCTCATCGATGGCTACCGCCTGATCGATCGTTCCTCTGGTACATGCATCCTCACAGCGGCGGTTACAGATAGAACCACAGACTGCCGGGAACGGATTCTCGTTCTTGATCAGCTTTAAGGCATCCATGTATCTGCCTTCCGCTGCCATCTTCACATAACCCTGTACTGGAACGTGTGCCGGACAGGCAGTCTTACACGGAGCTGTACCGGTCTCATAGCAGTTGATCTGGTTCTTGTCACGGTAATCTGTGCTCCACTTCTCCGGTCCCCACTTTGTCGCATCCGGAAGCTCCTGCTTCGGATAAGTGATCTCACCGTTCTTTGTGCACAGCTTCTGTCCGAGCTTTGCAGCACCGGTCGGACAATACTCCACGCAGCGGCCGCATGCCACACAGTTTTCCTTGGTCACATGTGCGCGGTATGCAGAGCGGGACATGTTCGGTGTATTGAACAGCTGGGAGGTGCGCAGCGCGTTGCAGACGCCGACTGCACAGTTGCAGATTGCAAAAATCTTATCCTCGCCGTCGATATTGGTAATCTGATGTACATAACCCATCTTCTCGGCGCGCTCTAAAAGCTCTAACACTTCGTCAAGCTCCACATAGTGTCCTCTTCCGGTCTGTACCAGGAAGTCTGCCATATCGCCGACACCGATGCACCACTCGCCCTCGATATCGCCGGTTCCCTCTCCGCGGACTCTCTGCTGCAGACGGCAGGAACACTGCCCGATCGCATACTTGTCCTTGTATTTTTTCAGCCAGTGGGAAATGTGTTCCACATCTGCAGATTCCTGCGCTGCCGGAATTGCCTTCTCTACCGGGATAACATGCATACCGATACCGGCTCCGCCGAGCGGCACCATCGGTGTCACCTTCTCTAACGGAAGTCTTGACATATTCTCAAAGAAATCAGCGACCTCTGTGTGCTTTTCCACCTGCTCTTTGTTCATTACCATGAACTCGGCGCTTCCCGGTACATACATCGGCAGAATGTACTGCTTCTCATGCTGCGGATTCTCCCAGTTGTACTCGATGATTCCGACAACCGCCATCTCCTGCAGCAGCTTCTCAAGCTCTGCCTCCGGCTTCTTGGTCTTCTTTGCCAGCTTCGGAAGGGTAATCGGCTTGCGCACGTCCATGCACAGTGCCACTTCCGCCATCTCATCGGTAACCACACCTGCAAGACCCCAGTATTCCGGATCGTTTACCGTGAGCTTCTCCATACCAAGCTTGTACGGAATACGGTCGGTAATCTTTTTCCCGAGCTTTAAAATCAGTTCTCTTTCTTCTGCCATAACAGTCTCCTTTTTCCTTCGTTTTTCGTTGTTTTTCCTGTTTTTTTATTCTGTCTCGTCTGTTTTCGTCTTATATTTGCATAAATAGTGCGCACTCTAAGAGTGCGCATACTCATAGCCTGTGTATACCCATAAAATATGTATGCCGCTTCCGGCAGTTTTTAATTATTCCACTGTTTTACTTCCGTGCGAAGCCAGTCGTACCACGCATCCATCCCCTCGCCGGTGCGGGAAGAGATCGGAATGATCTGAATGTTCGGGTTCAGCTTCTTCACGCGCTCTTTGCATGCCTCGATGTCAAAATCAAAGTATGGAAGTACATCGATCTTGTTGATCAAAAGCACGTCGCAGATGGAAAACATTAACGGATATTTTAACGGCTTGTCATCCCCTTCCGGAACGCTTAAGATCATGGCGTTCTTTACGGCTCCCGTATCGAACTCTGCAGGGCAGACCAGATTGCCGACGTTCTCGAGAATGGCGAGATCCACGTCCTTTGTCTCGAGGCTCTCAATGCCCTGTCTCGTCATGTCCGCATCCAGATGGCACATGCCACCCGTATGGATCTGGATTGCCTTCGCGCCAGTCTGTGCGATCGTGTCGGCATCCACATCCGAATCGATATCCGCCTCCATGACTCCAATGCGCATCTCGTCTTTTAACGCGCCTATCGTCCGCACCAGCGTGGTCGTCTTTCCAGACCCCGGTGAAGACATCAGATTCAGAAGAAATGTTCTGTCTGCCTTTAACTCAGAACGAAGCACATCTGCTTCTCTGTCATTGTCTTCCAGAATGTTCTTCTTGATTTCAATCACCTTAAACTCACTCATTCGTATGCCCCTTTCCCTGTGCCGAGGTATTCCTTTGTTCGGTTGCGTTCTGGTCATACCTCATGTTTGTCTAAATTTTAACACACTTTTTCTGTGAAATCAACGCTATTTTGCACTATATTTACGGTTCTGTTTTTGTGCAATCTGCCATCTGGAATCTGGTATGACCAGTTTTCTTGCCAGAAGACAGACTTTTTTATGTAATAGGAAACTTCGTTCCTATTACACAAAAAGGAGAGCAGCGCAACAAGTGCTCTGCCCTCCTTCTTTTTAAACCTGTATGCGGTCTGCGATTTCTTTTCCAAGCGCCACCCGCTCATTCTGCACCCCTATGATCAGACTGTCCCGCAGCTTACGGATGACCTGTATGGTCTCTCCCTCCTCCACGTGATGCTGGCGCAGAAAATCGACTGCCTCCGGCAGCCCGAACATCCACTTGATCGTACATATATCTCCTGCCTGTGCTTTTGACAATGCATACATAAAAACCCCCTCCTTTTGTTCCCATTGTAAGTACCTCAATATCTGTTAGTCAATGAAAACATTTTTTATTATTATTCGCATTTTTTATCATTTAAGCATGAATTTTCTGGCATTTTCATTTTTTCGTGATATGTACGACTAATCGTTTTTTCTCATTTTCGCTCAATCGCGTGCGAGGGACAGTTCTCACAGCAGTTCCCGCAACGGAAGCAATGATTCCGATGAATCCGGTACGGCGCGCCCTCCTCAATGCACCGCTGCGGACATACTGCCGCGCAGGCGTCGCATCCCATGCAGGCTTCCGTGATGTATATCCCTTCTCCTTTACACCGACATCCCCAAGCGTATAGGTTTCCCTGAAAATCGGATTTAACTTTATATCCATATCTTCTATAATCGGAATATATTATCTCCTTCCAAACTAAAACTCCAAGCTATCTGCATTAAGCAGAAAATATTTCATGCCCATGATTACAAATCCTTCCTCATTTCTCCAAGGCTTTTTTGTTCCATTTACTATAATAATCTTCTTAAATGAATCAGGAATATTACGGAGTGAATTAAGTTCCTGTGTCTGCTTTTCCTCAGAAGTCATATCATAAGCTACCTGAATATAATATCTCTGACTACCCTGGTTCACTACAAAATCAACCTCTAACTGCTTATGAACCCTCTTTCCTTCACTATTCTTTGCAAATACATCCACAATACCGACATCCACATTGTAACCACGCACAAGCAGCTCATTATAAACAATGTTCTCCATAATATGAGTCGGCTCCTGCTGTCTGAAGTTCAGTCTGGCAATCATCAATGATAAGAACATTTGCACGATCCTCAGAATCCAAAGGAAGAATGGCATCCTTGATGATTCGGGTTGAAAGTATTGTTGTGAAACGGATACAGTTAATCTGAATCATTTTCATAAAACGATATACAGTATCCTTCGCAAAATCAAGAGTGTTCCGTCCTGTGATCAGTTTCATGTACATGCTTCTGTTAGAAAAAATCAGCAGAAACAAATACTGGAAAATTTCCATTACTGGAACGCCTTTCTTTTTGTAGGCATTGGACGCTTTCAAAGCGGAAGAAACATGAAATCTCGTAAAAAATCTTTTGACACCCGAATCCTTTCATAAAAAAAGAGCCTTCCATATCCTATGAGATTAAATCTCAAAATTCAGATATCCGGCTCTTTTTCGTTTTCTTCAAAATTTTTAATTTTTACTTTTCTCTGTCAAATGCCGCGTAAGCGCTTCTTCTTTCAGCAACATTTCCATGATCTGTTCATATTCAAAGATGCACTGTAGTTCTTCCTCATTGAACCTGTTCAGGGCGATCTCATCCATCTGCCTGTGCATACTTTCGTCGTATCGCTGGTGCTCTGTGTAAAACTGCTCTCCCTTTTCAGTCAGAAACGCAATGATCTGCCGTTTGTTTTCTTCATTCTTCCTGCGACAGACGTATCCTTTCTTCTCCAGACGTGATGCGATCTGCGAAACTGCCCCCTGTGTAACATTCATCTCTCTGGCAATCTCAGACATAGTACGTCCTTCACCGGGACCGATCGCGATCACAAAGTGTGCCTCTCTCATGTAGAGTTTATCACCTGCCGTATACTCACGGTCTGAATCCATATACTGTACAAAAGCTCTTGCTGTATTTCCCTGCTGATGTAATAACTTTCCGATTAATTTGATACGCTGTTCCTTCATCTCTATCCCCTCCGCATATAGAATTATTGCAGACAATTCCAAAAATTGCAAGGAAACATTTTACGGCAGTAAGTTAATGTTCATTCAGCAGTAAAGCACTTGCTATTTTGCTGCGTATGATTTTTTATTTTTGCAGCATTGCAACAAACTTCAGTGTAGAGATCACACCGGTAGATAATACTCCTTCATCCACATCAAAGAAACCATTATGATGTGCTGCACCCGAACCGTAGGACGGATTATTAATTCCAAGGTGTGCCAGTACACTCGGACAAATTCTTCGATAGCAGGAGAATGACTCCGATGCATACCATGGCTCACAAGAGGAAACCGTTACGTTCTCCGGAAGTACCTCCGGCAATGCAGTGGAAATAAGATTTGAATAATACTCATCGTTGATCACTGGCGCACATAAAACACAGAAACGATCATCAAATTGTACCTGACAATTATTCATTGCGGCCGTATGCTCTGCTACATTCTTAAAGATTCGGACAGCTTTTTCTCCTTCTTCATCATTGAAGAAACGCAGGGAACCAAGTATATCCGCTGTGTCCGGGATGACATTTGGTGCTTCACCACCCTGGATACTGGTCACACCTAACGTAACCGTTCTTCCGGCAGTAATCTGATTGACCCAGGCCGTCGCTGTATTGGTCAGAATAGAGGCTGCACAAAATACAGGATTTACCGACATATCCGGTCTGGAGCCATGTCCCCCTCTGCCGATAACCTTAATGCCGACTCCCGCAGCACCAGCCATTCGTGGACCGGCACTAACACAAATCTTTCCGGATTCAAGTCCTGCATAAACATGGATTCCCCAGCAAACGTCCACACCATGGGCGCTGAGTTGATTTAACATAGCCAATATTCCTCTGCCATCCTCTTCTCCTTCTTCAAAGCAGAAATAGATCACGCCTGTCAGATTATCACGTTGCTCTGCAAGAACACGCATAGCTCCTAATAACATTGCTGTATGGGCATCATGACCACATGCATGACTCGTATGTGGGTCATCGGACACTACAACACGAGGACCTGCAAGGTTATTTGGCTCCTCCGGTACCAGAAGCGCATCAATATCTGCCCGGAGCGCAATACGTGATCCTGGCTTCCCTGTGTCAAGAATTGCGATCCAACCGGTATCACCGGCTTTTTCATAAGGCAGACCGGCTTTTTTAATCTCTTCTTCAATAAAAGCACTTGTCTTGAATTCCTTACCGCTTACTTCAGCAAAACGATGAATGGTACGTCGGCTTTCAATCACATAATCCTGCTGTGCTTCTGCCTGCAGGCGGATTATTTCATTCGTCAGCATAAAAACCCTCCTCCTTTTGTTCTACAAAGCTGCATTTATGTGCTTTTCTGAAATTAGTTATTTAATACAGAAGCGATCCGATCCAGAGCCTCTACCAGCGTTTTTCTTGTACAGCCAATATTCAGCCTTAAATGACCTTCGCCGCCTTTGCCAAACCATGGTCCCGGTACACAGATCACTTCTTTTCCCATAATAATCTTCTTAATAATCTCTTCGTCTGTCAGTCCGGCACTGCCAAGATCCAGCCAGCATAAAAATGTACCCTGCGGTGCTGTAAATCCTACATTATGCTTTTGACACCACTCTGAAACAACCTCCACATTTCCCTGAAGGTAAACTAATAATTCTTCCAGCCATGCCTCTCCTTCCGGTGAATATGCCGCCTGTACCATCTCCAAACCAAACGTATTGGATGCGCTGTATGAATAAGCATCAATCTCCTGATCATACTGTTTTTTCAGTTCTGCTGAAGAGCTGAAAATATTCGCAAGGCGAAGTCCTGCTACATTAAAGGTTTTTCCAAGAGATGTGCACACCAGATGCGGTGCATCACTTGCCAGCGCAAACGGTGTGTGAACATATCCTGCATATACAAGATCACTGTGGATTTCATCCGCGATCACAAGGACATTGTTCTTTTTACAGATCTCACCGACACGGGCAAGCTCCTCTTTTGTCCAGACTCTTCCCACCGGATTATGTGGGCTGCATAAAATCATAATCTTCGCATCCGGATCTGCTGCCTGTTCTTCAAGCAGTGGGAAATCCATCTCATATAGTCCATCATTACAGATCAGGCCATTGTTCACCATTACTCTTCCTGTTTTCTTGATCAGTTCTGCAAATGGATCGTATACAGGTTGCTGAATAATAACTTTATCTCCCGGATTACTGAATGCACGGATTGCAACATTGATCGCACTGACAACGGTCGGCATCATGGAAACAAGGTCCGTATGGATCTTCATTCCAAATCGCTTATCAAACCACCAGGTTAATGCATCATAATACTCTTGCTTATAAGAGCAATAACCAAAAATCTCTTTATCGGCTCTTTCTTTGATGGCTCTTACGATGCACTCCGGGCATGCAAAATCCATGTCTGCGATCCACATCGGGATCTCATTTTCCGAAACTTCTATCGGAAGATACCCCTTTAATCCTTCCGGGCGCCATTTCACATCACTTGTACTTCTACGATCGACCTCACGGTTAAAATCTACGCTCATCTTCATTTTCCTCTTATCTTTTTACTGCAATTGCCTCAATCTCAACTTTCGCATTTTTTGGTAAAGCTGCTACTTCAAATGCTGCACGTGCTGGAAATGGTTCTGCAAAAAATTCTGCATAAACCTGATTCATTTCCGCAAATTCTGCGATATCAGCAAGAAGTACTGTTGTCTTTGTCACATCTGCCATCGTCATACCATTCTCTGCTAAAATTGCCTGCACATTTTTCAGGGACTGACGTGTCTGGCTTGCAATGTCGTTACCTGCAAACTCTCCTGTTGCAGGATCGATTGGGAGCTGTCCTGATACAAATGCGATGTTTTCAGCTGAAATCCCCTGTGAATATGGACCAATTGCTGCCGGTGCCTGCTCTGTTTTGATTTCTTTGTTTGCCATACTTTTTTCTCCTTAAATGAAATATTTTTTATCTTAATAAAAGCATACTCGTTTTAGAAACTAAAGTCAATATATTTTAGAATCTAAAGTGCAGAAAAAAAACACTACTTTTTGTGCAATGTGTTTACATATATGAAATTATTTTTTAACTATTCGGATACTTATTGATCATACGCTCGATCAGCTCAACCGATTCCTCGATTCCGTAACTTGCACTGTCAATACACAGATCATAGTTGACCGCATCACCCCATTTTTTACCGGTGTATGCATGATAATAACGTTCATGGCGTTTATCTAACTTCTTTAACAGGTGTTCCGCTTGCTTGTAGTTTAAGCTGTTTATTTCCATCATACGGCGTACACGCTGATCAAACGATGCTGTGATGAAAATACTGATATGTGGGATATGATGATTCGTGAGTACAACGTCCGCACATCTTCCCATAACAATAAAGTCCTCGTGTTTTGCCATATCACAGATTAGATCACTCTGGTTAAAGAAAATGGCATCCTGAACCGGAAGTCCATGATATTTCTTAAAATCTTTGAAAAATCTGCCTGCTCCGGTATCTTTTTCAAATTTCCCCATCATCTCTTCCACATAGTTAATTTGATATTAACAACCTGATGAAAAGAGAATTTTTATGAATCACAATATACAGACATTCAAAACAAACCAACATCCGGTCTATACTTTCAGCCGGAAAGTTTTCACCGAAGGAATGCGGGACGGATTTCCGATCGCACTCGGTTATTTTGCGGTATCCTTTTCTCTTGGAATCGCCACAAGGAATGCCGGTCTGAATCCTTTACAGGGATTTCTTGCCAGCCTCCTCAATAACGCTTCAGCAGGTGAATATGCTGCTTTTACACTGATCGCAGCAAATGCCACTTATCTTGAAGTTGCGATCATCACGCTAATCTCCAATGCCCGTTATCTTTTGATGAGCTGTGCACTTGCACAACGCTTCTCGGAAGACACCCCTTTTATCCATCGGCTTTTTATCGCCTATGATGTGACCGACAAGCTGTTTGGGATCACAATTGCACGCCCCGGCTATCTGAACCCGTTCTCTTTCAAGTGGAACAAGGACCATTCTTTTGACGGTGATCCTGTCTTCTGCTGCTGCGATCCTATTCCCGGCCACCCCGGAAAAAGATAAAAATGCAACTACCTAAATTGAAACATTACATATATTTCACTCTGTCTTCACTATCGAAAGGAGTTTTTTTATGACACACAACCCTTATTTTTATATTGCTGTCATGGCACTTGTATCTTACGCGATCCGTGTGCTTCCTCTGACTCTGATCCGAAAACCGATCAAAAATCAATTTATCCAGTCTTTCTTATATTATGTTCCATATATTACGTTATCCGTCATGACTTTTCCTGCGATCATCGAAGCAACACAAAGTCCTGTTGCAGGTGCTATCGCACTCGTTTTTGGGATGATCAGTGCATAGTTTGGCGCAAGTCTGTTTCAAGTATCTGTCGGCTGCTGTACGGTTGTATTGATCCTGGAATTAATTCTTGTATAGAAATGTTTTTCTGTCCTTTTCCCTGTTTTTCCCCGTTTTTCCTTGTCATTCCTATTTTCTCATGATATATTACATATATATATCATTATTATTCTGATATGCAATCATTCAAGGAGGTACCGCATACATGGTACAATATTACAATACAGGGGATAAGGATAGTACGAATCTCATCGCCTATGCCAGTGATCTTTCCATGTTCGCTATGCTGTTCACAGATATGCAAAATGGAACTCGTGACTACGGTAATGATCGTCCGATCAAATCTGTCGAAGTCGCTATCTTATCTACGATTGAACAAAATCCAGGGATTACCGTAAGTGATTTATCCCAAAAACAACATCGGACAAAAGGAACTATTTCATCCATTGTTTCCAACCTAGAAAAAGGTGGCTACATTTACCGCGAAAAGCGTCCCGGTAATGCAAAAGTAGTGCATCTATACACTACTCCGGACGGTGAACGTCTGAATACCCTTTATATCGCTTTTGTCACAAAAAAAACAACAGAGATACAGTCAGAACTATTAAAGGTCTGCTCTATCAGTGAAATGAATTCTTTTTGTAAAGTCTTACATGAATATGTTAAATTATTGTCAAAAGCTTTTGATGAAGAATCCTAGCAGAGAGATATTTAAAAACACAAGGTTTTTATATCTCTCTTTTTTCTCCCCAAAAACAGGAAGTTTTTTCTGACATTTATTTACCGAATCAGAGTAGGGTGTCAAAACGTTTGCATTTAAGTTTATAAAACAAACGTTTTGACCCTCCATATCCGAATCATGAAAAAAGACAGAGTATCCAATTTTAGGACACTCTGTCTTTTTTTATTCAACGTATCAACGCTTGAATTATTCTTTCAACACACTAATCTTTTTCTTATTAATTAAGCTTCTTTGTTGTTTGCTGCGCGGAATTTTACGATTCTTCTATCGGAAATAAATGCACAAACAAGACCAATTACCATAGCCAAAATACAGCTTAAGAAGATCTTTTTGTATCCACCTACAGGATCAGCTTCCAGCCATTTACCACATAATGATGTGTAGAATGTATCCGGAATGAATCCGATTAAGGATGAGATACCGATAACACTACCAACGATGTTCTTAGGTGTTCCTTCCTCATCTACTGTTGCGTAATACAGAGCACGGAATACATAGATCATCATAAGAGCAACTGTCATTACAACAAGCATTGGCCACATAACTGCTGTAGATGCTGGTAAGATTTCCATAACAATATATAAACCTGCTCCAACAACACCGGCTACGATCATAGGTTTTGTGGAACGTTTTAATTTAGTTGCTAAAATACCAGCTGCAGATGCAGCGATTAACTGTGTAACGATCTTGCTGTAGTTTGAATATAAAACACCGATTTTTACCGGTAATCCACAAATGTTCTGTAAGTATGGTGCAAAATAAGTTGTAGATGCAAGACACATAGATCCACAGAAGATCATACCTGCTAACAGATATGTGATTGGACATTTAAATGCAACACCCATAGCTTTGATACTGTCAAGTAATGTATCGTTTGTTGCAGCTTCAGTATTCTTTGGCTTTGGCATTAAGAATGCTAAAAGAACACCGATTACGATCATAACAATTGAGATAAGTAATACATTGATTCTCATAGCTTTTGTGCTATCTGCTGCGTTTGCTGCATAAATGGATGTAAAGATAACTGTAAGTACAAGACCTGAAACGCCACGTCCTGCCTCTAAGCTTCCGAACATACCGCCCTGCTCTCCATCGTCAGCGAGCATGTTGACACATTTTACAGAAGATGACCAGAATGTAAGTACAGTTGTTACTGCAAATAATACATGGATCAGTAACAGGATTGTGTAGCTTGGGAATGTTGCTTCCCAAATACCAAGAACACCTGTTGAAACCATGGAAAAAATAAGTAACTTCTTGCAGTCAAATTTATCTGCTACCCATCCACCTGGCAGGTATAAAATAACGTTTGCAATACCATATACGTTTAATAATCTACCATAGTCAGCATCTCTTCCAATAAGACCCATAGCCTCCTGTAATGGTGTATAGTATGTATACATCAGGTATGGCAACATATAAATGGTATTCATTGCCAGGATCATAAGAATCAGAGTAACTACTTTACTGCTTTTTGATTTTTGTGTCATAACGTTTCCCCTCCACGTTTTCTCTATCATTATTTTATATGATTCCGTTATATGGCAGCGCCCAGCCGAATAAAAGGAAGAGTGTCACTGCAATTCCTGCTGCGATCAGAAGATATCCAAATACTTTGTCGATCTTGTAATCTTTTATTACCTTTTCAGACTCCGGTAATATCAGAAGTTTTTCCCGATATGCTTTTTCCTCCTCTGTCACCGGATGTAATTTTGATCCGAGTATCGCAAAAAAGAGGCTCAGGTAAATTCCAATAAAGAATGGGTCTAAAAAGTTAATAAATACAGTTGCAAATAATCCTACATGAAATCCAACCAGACATTTTGTAACAATGAATCCAACAAATCCGGCGATCATAGACCATCTCGCTCCGGTAGCGGAAAGCTTTTTACTTACCACACTTCCGATGGCGGAAACGCCCCAGCTTGCTGCGATGATCGTAGATGCAAAATAAGTAACGATGCGGACACTTCCGATTCCTGTATATGCTAACAGTAAGGAAATCGCACCGAGGATCAGCATTATCACTCTGCTGACAAATAACTGCTGCTTTTCACTTTTAAATTCCACAAAAACAATATCCGATGTAATAGAAAATCCAATGACCGACAGGAATGTGGATGCAGAAGATAATCCTGCTGCCATAATGCCGGCAAGCATCAATGTTCCGACAAGCTTCGGCATTACATGAAATGCTGCCCAGATCAGAACTCTCTGCGGATCTTCCATTCCAGGGTTAAGATTCAGTACGGTCACAGACTGCAGATTCAAATACATCAGGAAAATCACCGTACATGCCGCTGCGATCGCACCTGCGCGGAATGTAACATGCTCGCTCTTTGCCATCATGTTACGTCCTGCCTGCCAAGGCGATACCGACACTGTAATAAACCAGATAATTCCCATCGTCACTGCATACATCACTGCACCAAAAACATCTGTTGCCCCGGCTCCTGGAATATTGCCATGATAATCCAAAAGGTTCTCCGGAATGTTTGGATTATTCATGAGATTCTCCAGCAGATGACCAATTCCACCCTGTGCCTTGAAAACATAAGGACCGGCAATGATCGTCGCTATTAAAAATACCATGAACATCATCGTATCCGTAAGAATAACTCCTTTCGAACCGGAATAAAAAGTAAAAGCGGTAAAACAAAACCATGCCAGGAAGAGACAGAGCTCATAAGAAAGCCCTATCAGTTCCTGCATTAAAATTCCAACTCCGGTGATACATGAGAGCAAATACGCTGTGAGGGAAACTGCTGTAATAATTCCGGCAACTCTCCGGTTTTTCAGATCGCAGTAACGCGCTCCGAAATATTCCGGCATTGTTGTACATTCTGACCGCCTTAAATATCGTCCGAACATAAGTGGTCCGGCAATATAACCCATTGCACACATGGAATTTAGCAATACCAGTGTTGTAATGTTGCCGGAATAGCACCATCCCTGGTCTCCCATGAACCCGTTTACCGAAAGCATCGATGCAAACAGGGTTCCGGCGATCAAAATCGTCGGGGCATTTCTTCCACTGACATAATAGTCATTTACGTCCTTTACAGAACGACCTGCCCAGATTCCAACCACTATGTAAACCAGTATGCTGACAACCACTCCTATAAAGAATATATTCATGCAGCATCCTCCTTATCTTTTCTAACCTTTTTTTCCTCTTTCCCAAGGACGAAAATCATAAGGATTCCTGAAGCGATCAGACAGCCTCCAACTACAACTGAAAATAGTATTTCTCCCATCGTATCATCCTCCATTTCTGTCTCCAGAAACTATTTCAGCAAATTTCCTGCAATTACCATCTTCTGGATCTCAGAAGTGCCTTCATAGATTTCTGTGATCTTAGCGTCACGCATCATTCTTTCTACTGGATAATCTCTTGTATATCCATATCCACCGAATAACTGTACTGCTCTCCAGGTAACTTCTCTTGCTGTTTCAGAAGCGAATAATTTAGCCATAGCAGCTTTGTCAGAGTATGGTTCGCCGTTATCTTTTGCACAAGCAGCGCTATATACAAGGTATCTAGCAGCTTCTACTCTTGTCTTCATATCAGCAAGTGTGAATTTTGTATTCTGGAATGCTGCGATAGGACGTCCAAACTGTTCTCTTGTCTTAACATATTCTACAGCTGCGTCTAATGCGCCTTCAGCAATACCAAGTGCCTGTGCAGCGATACCGATACGTCCGCCATCAAGAGTTGCCATAGCAATCTTGAATCCTTTGTTAACTTCTCCCAAAAGGTTTTCCTTCGGAACTTTTACGTTTTCGAAAATCAGCTCGCATGTAGAAGATCCACGGATACCCATTTTCTTCTCATGACTTCCAAAGCTGAATCCTTCCCATCCTTTTTCTACGATGAAAGCACTGATTCCTTTGTTTCCAAGTTCTTTGTTTGTCATTGCAAATACAACGTAAACATCAGCAACTTCACCGTTTGTGATGAAGATCTTGCTTCCGTTTAATAAGTAGTGATCGCCTTTGTCTTCTGCAACTGTTCTCTGTCCAGCAGCGTCAGATCCAGCGCCCGGCTCAGTAAGACCGAAAGCACCAAGTTTTTCACCAGATGCAAGATCTGGAAGGTATTTCTGTTTCTGTTCTTCTGTTCCGAATGCTTCGATTGGCCAGCAGCATAAAGATGTATGAGCTGAAATTGTAACACCTGTGCTTGCGCATGCTTTAGAAACTTCTTCTACTGCAAGAACGTAAGACATATTGTCTGCACCTGCTCCGCCGTACTCTTCAGCGACCGGGATTCCGAGAAGTCCTGTTTCTCCAAGCTGTGGAATCAGTTCTTCCGGGAAGCGCTCCTGCTCATCTAACTCTGCAGCGATTGGTTTGACAAACTGCTCTGTAAATTCAACGAACATGTCTTTCATTAACTGCTGGTCTTCATTTAATTTAAATTCCATAGTGTTTTACCTCTCTTCTCTTACTTTTTTAATCAAAAAACCTCTGGCTACTTCTTATAACCCTTTGTATTTTCTGATCTTTTCTGTCAGAATTGGCAGAACTACTTTCAGGTCTCCAACAAGACCGTAATCAGCCACATTGAAAATTGGTGCATCTGGATCTTTGTTGATTGCAATGATCACGTCAGAGCTGCTCATACCGGCAAGATGCTGAATTGCTCCGGAAATTCCGCAGGCAATGTAGATCTTTGGTCCAACTGTTTTACCAGTCTGGCCTACCTGGTGTGCATGTGGGATCCATCCTGCATCAACAGCTGCTCTGGATGCTCCTACTGTAGCACCTAATACTTCTGCAAGCTCTCTTACAGGTGCAAAACCTTCTGGTCCGCCTACTCCACGTCCACCGGAAACGATGATTTCTGCGTTTTCCAGATCAACGAGTTCCCCTGCCATCTCATTGATCACTTCGAGTAACTCTACACGTTTTTCTGCATCTGTGATCTCAACTTTTTCTTTGATCACCGGAATGTCTTTTACTTCACCTGGTTCACTCTTCTTGAATACGCCAGGTCTGACTGTTCCAAGCTGTGGTCTGTGGTCAGGACACATAATTGTTGCCATCAGGTTTCCACCGAATGCAGGTCTTGTCCATGCCATGTTGCCTGTCTCATCATCAATATCTAATGCTGTACAGTCTGCTGTTAAACCAGTTCCAAGTCTGCAGGAAATACGAGGTCCGATGTCTCTTCCGTTATTTGTAGCACCGATCAGCATTACGGATGGTCCGTATTTTTCGATCAGTTCGCAAAGAACTTTTGCATAAGCATCTGTGTTATAGTGCTTTAATTCAGGCTGATCCACAACGATTGCTTCGTCAGCGCCGTGTGCTTTTACAGCTTCGAGTGCTGGTGCAACATTGCTTCCTAAAATTACTGCAACAAGTTTTCCGTTCTGTTTATCTGCAAGTCTTCTACCTGGAACGAGTAACTCAAGTCCTACGCTTTTCGCAGTACCTTCATCCTCTGTTTCGATAAAGACCCAAAGATCCTTTGTCTTTTCTACCGCCATCTCTTTTCACCTCCTTAAAATACTTTATCTTCGCAGAGAATGGCAAATAATTTTTCTGCGCCTTCTTCTGATGTCGGTTCATTGATCTTCACACCTGAAGTTTTTACTTCTGGGGTAAATGTTTTCTTAACCTTTGTTGGAGAACCTTTTAATCCGATTCTCTCATTATCCATACCAGCTTCTAAGTCTGCATAGGCGAGAACATTGATCTCTGCTTTCTTTGCAGCCATCTTGGATTTGATGGTAGGGAATCTAGGATCGAAGGATGGTTTTGTTACGGTGATCAGACATGGGTAAGAAACTGCAACCTTCTCAAATCCGGCTTCTACTTCTTTCTTGATCACAAGTCTGTCTTCCTCAGCTTCTGCTTCGATCGCATATGTTACCTGTGGAAGTCCGATGTGCTCAGCGATTTCAGGTCCAACCTGTGCTGTATCACCATCAATTGCCTGTTTTCCACAGAAGATGATGTCGAATTTTCCTTCTAATTCTTCTAATTTCTTAATTGCGCAGGAAAGAATGTAACTTGTTGCAAGTGTATCACTTCCTCCAAATTCTCTTCCGCTGACAAGGTATGCTTTGTCTCCGCCTACAGCAAGACACTCTCTTAAAGCGTTCTCTGCCTGTGGTGGTCCCATAGATACTAATGTAATCTTCGTACCTGGTTCTTTATCTTTGATTCTTGCTGCGAGTTCCAATGCGTATGCATCAAATGGATTGACAATACTTGGTACTCCTTCGCGAATCAGTGTTTTCTTTACCGGATCGATACGGATTTCTGTCGTATCCGGTACCTGCTTAATGCAGACAAGAATATTCTTCATTGCAAATATCCTCCATTCCTCTCTCTTTATTTATATTTCTTTAATACCTGACGGCTTGCAATAACTGTCTGAATCTCACCTGTTCCACCGGAAATACGTGTGATTCTTAAGTCTCTATAAATACGGCTTACGCGGCTTCCGCAGTATCCGATTCCGCCCATTACCTGGAGTGCATGGTCAGCGATATCATTTGCAGATTCAGAACAGAACTGTTTTGCAATAGATGCCTCTGCTCTTGTCAGGCAGTTGTTATCTTTGTTCCATGCGTAGTGAAGAAGCATATTTCTCATAGCTTCGATCTTCATGGTCATTTCCATGATATGGTTCTGGATCAGCTGTAAACGTCCGATCTCCTGACCTTTTACGATTCTCTGGTTTGCGTATCTGCATGCATCTTCGTATGCACATAATGCCTGTCCATATGCGTTGAATGCATCGATCAGACGCTCGTAATCAAAACCTTTGGATGTTGCCATTAATCCGTTTCCTTCGAAGCTGAACATATCGCTTTCTTCGATCTCAACATCATCAAACCAGATGTCGTTTACGTTTTCCATGTTTAATCCCATTTTTTCCATTGGCTCTTTCTTGCAGCCTGGAACGTTTGTAGGAACAAACCATAATGTAAGCTGTTCTGGATTCTCGCTGTTTTTAGCAAGTGTCAGACAGTAATCATTGTCCTGTGCTCCGGAAATGAAATGTTTGTGTCCATTGATGTATACTTTTCCGTTACGACGTGTATAAGTTGTAAGGATTGTATTGCTGGATAATTCAGTACCTGCAGTTGGTTCTGAGAATCCCTGTGCGAATGCTCCGTTTCCTTTGAAGAATAAAGGCATGAATTTATCGATCTGCTCTTTTGTTCCATTCTCTAAAAGTGCATCAGCTTTTACATGATCCCAGAAAAGGTAGATTGGTGCGCCACAGCGTCCTAAAGCTTCCATTACGAGGAACATTGTAACTGCGCCTTCGCCGCCACCTGGTTCTCCGTCTTCTCCTTCAGCTTCTTCTGGTAAGAACATACTAAAGCATCCGAGCTCTTTTAAGATTTCCCACCATTTCTCTGGATGTGTGTGGTTTTTGTCACAGTCCTGGAAGTAAGGCTCAAGATTTTCTCTTGTCATAGCCTCTTCGATTGCCTGTACCATTAATTCCTGTTCTTCTGTAATTCTGAAATCCATATTATTTCCTCCATTATTTTTCTTAATTATATTTTACATGGTTTCTTTTTTCATTCCATGCCAAACACTTGTTATTATCTGCCTTTCCAGTCCGGTTTGCGTTTCTCTAAGAACGCTTTTGGTCCTTCTACTGCATCTTCTGTTTTCTCGATGTAATCCCAGCAGCGATTGCAATATCTCTGTGCATCTTCGAAAGAGCACTGTGTTGCTACATGGAAAATCTCTTTGCTGAGTTTTAATGAGATCGGTGCGTTTGCAGCGATGATCTCTGCTAATTCCATTGCTTTGTCCATAACCTGTTCTCTTGGAACAACATAGTTAACAAGACCTACCTCGTAAGCACGCTGTGCATCGATCAGTTTTCCTGTCAGAACCATCTCAGATGCGATCTTCTTAGGAATGATGTTTGGTAAACGGATCAGTCCTCCGCTTGTTGCCAGGAATCCGACTTTTACTTCAGAAAGTCCGAATCTTGCATTCTCAGATGCAACGATAATGTCACATGCAAGTGCGATCTCAAGACCTCCTGCTACTGCAGTTCCGTTTGCTGCACAGATGATCGGTTTTGCGGAAAGACGTTCTGTGATTCCTGCAAATCCATGTGCCATAATTGTCTGACAGGTTCCGTTTTCATCATAAGCTGCTAAATCTTCTCCGGAACAGAAGCTTCTGTCGCCTGTTCCTGTGATAATGATCGCGCCAACTTCCGGATTCTGTTCAGCATCGTTTAAGATCTGTTCCATCATTGCGGATGTTTCCGGGTCGATTGCATTGCGGCGCTCTTCACGGTTGATTGTTACGATCAATACGCCATTTTTCAGTTCAGTAAGTACTTTCTTTGTTTCCCCCATAATTGTCACCTCATTTTTTCTATCATTTACAGCTATCTGCACATCTTCAGATAGCTGTTATGTGCTCTTTCCCACTTCAATGTGGTTGTGTCGCCATGTCCGGGACATAGGGTAATGTCCTCTATGGCAAGATTATTAATTTTTCTCAGGCTCTGCATCATCTGGCGCTCATTTCCACCTTCAAAGTCCGTTCTTCCGATACTTCCCTGGAAAATCGTATCTCCGGTAAAGATTGCATCCTTTGTCAGAAACAGAACGGATCCCGGCGTATGTCCCGGTGTTTCCATCACAGTGATCTCTGTTCCTGCGATCACCAGCTCCTGTCCATCTTCGATCGTCTTCACATTCTTAAATGCCCTGACTGTCGGGAACTGCTGTCCCATATCATACTCCGTAAGACTCTCCGGAATATCCTTTGCATTGCAATACACCGGAATCTCTTTCCATCGTTCCTGCAGCTTCGGTACCGCAAGAATATGATCGTAATGACCATGTGTCAGAAGAATTGCTTCCGGACAGATCTGCTTTTCCTCCAGGATGGAGATCAGCTTTTTCGGATTATCTGCAGGATCAACGAGAAATCCTCTTCCCGGTTCCTGTCCTTCTGCAATATAACAGTTTGTGATAAATGCCCCTACCGGGACTCTGATTATCTGCATCTTTCCTCCTACGCAAAACCTGTATTCTATCTGTGATCCAAGATTAAATCATGCTGCTTCCGACAACACCGTCTGCAAAGAGCTGGTCAATCTTTTCTTCGCTGTATCCAAGTCCTGCAAGAATCTCTCTGCTGTCTTCGCCAAGAAGTGGTGCTCCTCTCCAGATCGGGCATAACTCGTCGTTGAACCGGATCGGATTGTTATAGAATCTCATCTGTCCAATCTTTTCCTGATCAACAAGTGTTGTCGTCTCTGTTGAATTTGCATGTTCTGAAGTATATGCTTCAATAAAAGGAAGTACTTCAGATGCCGGTACCCCGGCTTCTGTCAGGCGTTTTTCTATCTCGCTCCGTTTATAAGTAACGGTTACTTTTTCAAGTTCTTCTACCAGGCTGTCCCTGTTTGCGATTCTTGCCGCGTTATCTGCAAATCTTGGATCGTCTTTTAAGTGTCCGGCATCTAATGCATCACACATCTTTGCCCAGCGTTCCTCGCTGTCTGCAATGATAACTGCCCAGCCGTCTCTTGCTTCGAAAATTCCGTATGGTGCGGTGAAGCGGTCATGATTACCGAATCTTGACTGTGTATAAGTTCCTTTTCCGTAATCGACAACAGTCTCACCACAGGAGATCATTACCGTATCCATCATACCGATATCAACTCTGCATCCCTCTCCTGTCTTACGTGCCTGGATCAGGCCGATCAGCGCTGCGTTTAATGCGTGTGTTCCGGTTAAGGTATCACAATTTGCATTTCCTGCTTTCATTGGTGCACCGTCCGGTTCTCCGTTGCTTCCTGCAAATCCGCCGCGGGCTGCTGCGATTGCATCATAACATGGATATTTTTTCAGAGGTCCTGTCGCTCCGAATCCGCTCAGTGATACGAACACGATCTTTGGATTGATCTTTTTCAGTTCTTCGTATCCAAGTCCCAGTCTGTCAATGGAACCGCTCTTGAAGTTTTCAAGTACGACATCTGCTTCCTTTACCATATCGTAGATGACCTGTTTGCCTTCCTGAGAAGACAGATCCAGCTCAATGCTCTGCTTATTCTTATTATATGCTGTATAAAGAGTACTTAATCCGTTTACGAATGGATCCCATGTTCTTGCCTGGTCGCCGCTGCCGTAGCGCTCTACTTTCCAGACTTCAGCTCCCATATCTGCAAACTGCCATGCCACATATACACCTGCAAGTGCAATCGTAAAATCAAGCACTTTTACATCTTTCAATGGTCCCTTTCTGTTCTCTGTTCCCATAGCCTTTGACTCTCCTTATTCTACACCGTATTCTGTCAGAACTGCCTGCGTATCTGCACCAAGCACATGACCAGGTTCTATGTTATCAAGATCATCCGCACCGGAGAACTTCGCCGGAATTCCGATCTGTGTCTCTCCGCCTACCGTGATCATCATTCCACGGTCTGCAACCTGTTCATCCTTCATCAGCTCTTCTACTGTATTGCAAGGTCCGCCAGGTACCATTGCCCTGCGGCAGATCTGATCTGCTTCATCAATTGAGATCGTTGCAAAATAGTCTTTTAACTGCTGGTCAAGTTCTCCGAAGTAATGCTTCATGGAACGATCCGGGTCGTGTGCATATACGCTTCCCTCTCCCCAGTCATCCCTGCCGGCCTCTCTTGCAAAGTCAAGCCACTGTTTATCGCTTCCGATACTTAAAGCGAACCAGCCGTCCTTACAGTGGAATGTGTCAGTCGGGTTCGTTGTCGGGAATCCGTTGCCGAGACGTCTAGGTAACACATTCAGTCCCTGCATACATTCTGCAAAAGTATCATCAAGCTCCATCATCGTATGCCATGAGCTTACGGAAACTTTACTGCCCTCGCCGCTCTCTTCTGCTTTCAGATATGCAGCCATCATTCCGGCTGTGAGATGCCAGCTTGCATAAATGTAAGCCAGTGGGAAACCAAACTTTGTCGGTCTCTCCGGAAAACCGGTCTTCTCAAGCAGTCCGCATTTTGCCATAACGATCAGGTCATAGTCAGGACAATCTTTCCATGGTCCTTCTTTACCAAATGGTGTTAACACTCCGTAAATAAGCTTCGGATTCACTGCTTTTAAGTTCTCGTACCCCAATCCGAGTCTTTCCATATAATCTTCCTGTTTATTTACCGCTACCATATCACATTTTGCTGCAAGCTTTCTTACGATCTCCTGACCGTCTGCTGTTGTGTAATCAATTGCAATACTCTTCTTGCCGCGCAGATAGTACTGTGCATATGGTCCTTCTTCCTCCGGTGTTCCTCCCCGGCGCCGGATATCATCGCCGCCCTGTGGCTTTTCCACCTTAAGTACTGTTGCCCCGTAATCTGCAAACACGCTTCCGATATACGGGTTTCCCTCAGTGAGATCCAATACCGATACTGCTTCCAAAGGTTTCATGATAACCTCCTCCTGTTTTGTTTGACGTCCGAACAATTCATTTTCGTTTCAAACATTTCGTTTTATTTTTATCATACTTCTATTATTTCGTTATTTTGAATAAATTGCAAGCTTTTTTTTATTTTTTTTCGACATTTTTTTCAATTATTTACAGTTTTATTGTTGACACCGCGCTTTATTCATAATAAGATAAGCTTACAAATTTAACATTTTGTCCCGTTTTAAATTTGTTTCATTTTTCAAAATTGTTTTTTTATCATACAATTTTTAAACAATTCAAGACAATTTGAGACGACGCATGGTATTGTATCTTCTATTTCTATGATTGAAACAGTTTAAAACACCACAAAAAATAATTTTAGGAGCAGGTGAGCAAATGAAAATTATTACATGTTGTAAAGTAGTACCGGATGAAGAACAGATCAAAGTTCTTCCTAACAGAGAGCTGGCTCTTGATGATGTACCAGCAAAAATCAGTCAGTATGACTTAAACGCCCTTGAAGCAGCAAAGAAGCTTTCTGCAGAGACAAAGGGTTCCGTTACCGCATTAAGCGTTGGTTCTTCCAAAGCTCTTGATGCAACAAAGATCCGTAAAGATATCCTTTCCCGTGGTGCAAATGATTTAAAACTTGTGATCAGCGACGATCACAGCTTCTCTGATTCTTTTGAAACAGCAAAAGCTCTTGCAGCAGCAATCCGTGAGCAGGAAGAAGTTGACCTCGTTCTTTGCGGAACCGGTTCTTCCGATCTCTACAATCAGGTAACAGGTATCCAGCTTGGTACATTACTTGACTGGCCAACCTTAAACAACGTAACTTCCATCCAGCCAAACGGTGATACCGTTCTTGTTGAGCGTACTCTTGAGAACAGCACTGAAGTTTTTGAAGTAGCACTTCCAGCAGTTCTTTCCGTTTCATCTGAGATCAACGTTCCGACTGTTCCAGCTATGCGTGATATCATGCAGGCAGGTAAAAAACCGGTTGCAGTTCTTACTACAGATCTTGCAGATTTAAACGCTTCTGCATCTACTCTTGAGCAGCTTGCTCCAGAACAGCAGGAGAGACGTCAGGAAATTATCGAAGGAGACAACGAAGAAGCAGTAGACGCTTTAGTTGCTTTCCTTAAGAAAGAAGCTTTATAGGCTTAAAGGAGGATTTTAGATATGCAATCTTATGTAATTAGTGAAAATAATGCTTTATTATCCGAACTCTGTGCCGGAGCAAGAAACGTTGCTTCCGATGTTACAGCTGTTGTTTTCGGTGATGGTGCAGCTGCAGCTGAGTGTGGAGCAGACCACATTCTTACATGTCCATTAGAAGAATCCGGTTCTCCGGAAGATTTTGCAAAAGCTATCGCAGAAGAGATTTTAAAATCTGATGCTGCCTGCGTTCTTGTTGGAAATACAATCCTTGGACGTGCTCTTGCAGGAAAACTCAGTGTTTACTTAAACACAGCAGTGTTCGCAACCATCTCTTCTCTTACTTCTGAAGACGGTAAACCATGCTTCGAGCGTACTGTATTCGGTGGAACAGCTGTTAACAAACAGGTGATTGAAACAGCTTACAGTGTATTCACTGTAAACAGCGGAATCTTCGCAGCAGCAGAAGGAACAGGTGCCTGCACAGACATCGCTCCAATCGCCGGTGCTGCATCCGCAAGCTTAAAACGTGTTTCTAAAGATGAGAAACGTGAAACAGCTGTAAACCTTGTTGCTGCAAAACGTATCGTCGATGTCGGCCGTGGACTTGCTGCACAGGAAGATCTTGCTATGTGTGAGAAGCTGGCTTCTGCTATCGATGGTGAAGTTGGATGTTCCCGTCCAATCGCTGAGAACAACAAATGGTTACCAAAATCTTCCTACATGGGAATCACAGGTGTTCAGGTTAAGCCAGATCTTATCATCTGTACTGGTGTATCCGGACAGGTTCAGCATATCGGTGGTATCAACAAATCCAAAGTGATCGTTGCTATCAATAAAGATAAGTCCGCACCTATTTTCAAAAACTGTGACTTTGGACTTGTTGGAGATATGTATAAGATCATCCCACTTTTAACGGAAAAATTATCCTAATGAAAGGCAGAAATCATGACTGATATTGCAGGTAACCGCACTCTTTCCTCTCAATGGAATGAGACTGTACAATTTTATGGTAATCAGAATTTTCTGGAATATATTTCAGTTGATGACCAGCTTACCAGCTACACTTATTCTGAATTTCACTACCGTGTTATTCAGACAGCAAACTGGTTTCATTCGCTAGGAATCCGTAAAGGCGAACTGGTGGCACTTCATCTGCACAATTCACCAGAATATCTGATGTGCTGGCTTGCACTTGCGCAGATCGGCGCTGTATCCGTTCCGCTGAATGAGCACTATCGCCTGCAGGAAAGCAAATTCGTCCTTCAGAAATGTGATATCCATCGCATTATCGTTGAGCCGTCTTCCCTTCCTATTTATCAGTCCAATAAAGAAGATTTACTACTCTCTACCATTATTTTAGCCTGGGGAGAATGTCCGGATCCGGACATTCTCTCTCTTTCAGCAAGTAGTTTTTTTGACGGCAGCCGACTGGACGAATCCTGCGAGATTCTTCCGGAGGATACTGCCGTCATCCTATTTACCTCTGGAACAACGCAGTACCCGAAAGGCGTGATCTATACGCACTGCAATGTCGTATATGGTGGTATTATCCATATGCAGCAGATTGGCATGTGCCCCGGAGACCGTTTTCTTTCGTGTATGCCATGTTACCATATGGATTTTCAGGAAATGGCTGCTATGTCCGTCATTGTTGCCGGCGGTACACTGATCATGGTAGAGCATTACAGCGCACATAAATTCTGGAAACAGATCTGTGATACAAAAGCAAACTTTACAGATACCATGTCCATTATGAACCGGACACTGATGCTGCAGCCTGTACAACCATGGGAGCAGGATCATTGTCTGAAACAGGTCTATTTTTCTATGGGATTAAGCACAGAAGAAAAAGATGAATTCGAACGTCGATTCCACGTTCAGCTTCTGAACTCCTATGGAATGACAGAAACGATTTCTGCCGTTACCTGTTCTCCGATCTCCGGTGATAAAAACTGGCCTTCTGTAGGGCGCGCTGCTTTATCTTATGATATCAAGATCATCGACTGTGACGGAAAGGAAGTTGCCCCGGGTAAAACCGGTGAGATCTGTGTCCACGGTATTCCGGGTCGTTCTCTTACACCAGGATATTACAATGACCCAGGTGCGACAGAATGTCTTCTGGACAAAGATGGATGGCTTCATTCCGGTGACAGAGGATATATAGACGAAGCCGGCTGGCTCTTCTTTATCGATCGTTGGGGAAATATGATCAAACGATCCGGCGAAAATATCAGCAGCCTGGAAGTAGAATGTGTTCTCACTTCCCACCCAAAAATTGCTGATGCTGCCGTAATCGGCATTCCGGATCCAATCCGCAACCAGGCAGTAAAAGCATTTATTCAGTTTGCCGATGGAGAAAGCCTGACGATTGCAGAATTAGAACAGTATTGCAGTGACCGGCTTTCCAAATTTAAGGTTCCTACTTTCTGGCAGTTTGTAGATGACTTTCCGCGAACAGCTACCGGAAAGATTAAGAAAAAAGAGCTAAAATAATGTATTCACAAACGTAAAAACGTAAGGAGGCCTATTAGATGAAGTATGATTTTACAAGTATTTTAAACCGCGACGGCATGGATGCAATTGCAGTAAATCCGCCTATGAATGCCAGCTGGATCTCATTTGCACCGATCAAAGAAGGCTTTGATCTGATCCCGATGTGGGTAGCAGACATGAACTTCCCAACAGTACCAACGATACAGGACGCTATTATCGAGCGCACGAAGCACCCTGCTTTCGGATATTTCCGCCCACGTCCTGAATATTTTGAATCCATTATCAACTGGCATAAGTTAAGAAACGGTGTAACCGGGTTATCTGAGGAACATATCGGATATGAAAACGGTGTTCTCGGCGGCGTGATCAGCGCATTAAGTGTTTTATGCTCGAAGGGTGATTCTGTTTTATTTCATTCTCCTACATACATTGGTTTTACAGCCAGTCTGACAAATAATGGCTACAATATGGTCCTGAGTCCACTTGTACGCGATGAAAATGGGGTTTGGCGTATGGACTATGAAGACATGGAGCGTAAGATCAAAGAAAATCATATCCATGCTGCTGTTTTCTGTACCCCGCATAACCCAACCGGTCGTGTATGGGAGCGTTGGGAAATAGAAAGAGCAATGGAACTCTTCCAAAAATATGATGTATTTGTTATTTCTGATGAAATCTGGTCTGACCTTATCTTAAATGGCCACAAGCATATTCCAACACAGTCTGTGTCTGAAGATGCAAAAAACCGTACCATTGCATTATATGCACCATCTAAGACATTCAACCTTGCCGGTCTGATCGGTTCTTATCATATTATTTATAATTCATGGCTGAAGGATCGCATCGACAAAGAATCTTCCCTCTGCCATTACAACGACATGAATGTCTTATCCATGCACGCATTGATCGGTGCTTATAAGCCGGAAGGTCATGAATGGGTAGACGAATTATGCGAAGTATTAACAGAAAATGTCAATATCGCATATGACTTCTTCAGCAACATTGATGGTATTGATACTGCAAAACCAGAAGGTACTTATATGCTTTTCCTTGACTGTAAAGGCTGGTGTACTGCACACAACCAGACATTAGAAGACCTTTACAAAAAAGGACAGTCTGTCGGTGTCTACTGGCAGGATGGACGACCATTCCATAATGAGTATGGAATCCGTGTAAACCTTGCTCTTCCAAAGAGCCGTGTTGAAGAAGCATTAAATCGACTCAGAAACTATGTTTTCTGTGACTAAAGCTTTTTCCTATATAATATATATTTACCATATTCTTTCGCTGCAGCCGGGTTCCTCCCCGGCTGTAAATTTTATCCAAAAAAGCAGAATGTTTGCAAATCAAACATTCTGCTTTTTATTTCTTATCAAAAATCCCTACGCCAAATTTCCCCAGTCCTCTATTCATAGTTCTTTAAAACATTCCGTATAACTATTTCATCTCTACATCAGCATTTTCAAAAAGAAAGAGCCGCTGTATAAATACAGTGACCCCCTCTTGGAATGAATATCGATTTATGTATGTAGATTAATTTCTTGGATCTAAACCGCAGTTGTGAGCGAAGAAATGAGCTCCTCTGCGTAATGCATCTTCTGCGTCATCCATAACTTTGCTGTAGTGGATAAATGCGTGAAGAGCACCTTTGTACTCATGGTATTCAGCCTGGATTCCGTTGTTTGTAAGAATCTCATAAAGTAACTTACTGTCATCTCTCAGTGGATCAAGTTCTGCCGAAACGATGAAGCAAGGTGGAACATCATGTGTAAGGTCATTGATAAATGTATCAAAGTATGGACAATCTATAGGATCTACGCCTTCGCCAAGGTAAATTTCCAAGTAGAATGCAAGGTCTTCCTCGCTCATTCCATCCCAGCTTCCACCGTGAAGGTTGCTGCTGACACTGGCTTTCATACCATAAGATCCGTAGAATAAAATGTTACCTTTGATTCTAGAGATATCAAATCCATCATCACGTAAGTGCATTGTAACGCCCATAGAAAGGTTTGCTCCGCCGGAATCTCCTGCGAATCCAAATTTTTCTGGATCAATGCCGTACTCTTCTGCATGCTCTAATACATATTTACAAGCTGTAGTACATTCCTCAATCGCACGAGGATAAACTACTTCTGGTGATAAAGTATATTCAATACCTACAACAACACATCCGGAATAAGCTGCAAGCTTTCTCTGTACCAGATTGTGTGTATCGTTATCACCTAATACAAATCCGCCACCATGCATAAAGAAGATAACTGGAAGCTTCTCAGCTTTTACTGGGCGAAGTAAACGTGCTGGAACTTTATCCTCACCAAAAGGAATCTCAAAGTCGATTGTCTCTGCCATTTCTGGCCCGCCGCTGTTCCACATCTTTCTCTCTTCGCGGTATGCTGCACGCATCTCCTCGTAAGTTCCTGCCTGAGTATCGAATGCTGCTGCATATTCTGCCTGCATCTCAAGTACTCTTGCCTGCTGCCAGTTCACCTCTGGTGTAGCTGGTTTGTTTTTTGGATTAATTGTTACTCTAAATTCCCCCATCGTGTAACTTCCTTTCTCTTTACATAAAAATTTTTACACACTTTTCAACATACAACCTTTTGACAAATACAGCACAAATCCCCCCCGATTTTCCATCTGCATTTGTATCTTTTGTACATTTCTTATATCCTTATTATAAGCTCATTATGTTCAGTTGTCAAACAAATATCGCTATTTTTTGTATGTTTTTCTAAATTCTCATCTATCTTTTGTTTTACCGTCAAACAACCCGTCTTTTTTCATGAAATGCATCACTTTTTGTACCTCGGACTATTTTTTCCACATTTTTCAATCTTTTTTCATCCAAATCCGTTGCCTTCATTCGTCTTTTTTATCAAAAAAATAAAAACAATATCCTTCCTATTTTGATACCCGAATCCTATAAAATAATGAAAACTATATTTTATGTAAAAATGATGTCTGGCTTTGATACGGATGTGTTTCACGCCATCCTCATCAGAGTAAAGATTAAAGTTTTCTATCACTGTATTCTTGACATTAAGAACATTCTTGCATAATGTATTAGCAGAAACCATTTGCGTTATCCTTTTTTCTATTTGCTTGGTCGCTAATACATTAAAGGAAACCAAATGGTTTTTTCAATATGTAAATGTAAATTTATGGTGTTTACATACTTACATACTGCAACACACTCTTCTATCGCAACCGGATACCTTACTTCCGGTACCAAAAAATAATCGATACCAATTACAACACATCCGGAATAAGCCGCAAGTTTTCTCTGTACCAGACCATGTGTATCATTGTCACCTTCTACAAATCCTCCACCATGCATAAAGAAAATAACCGGCAGTTTCTCTGCCTTTACCGGACGAAGTAAACGTACCGGAACCGTATATCCTTCATAAGGGATCTGATATTCGATCGTTTCTTCCATTTCAGGACCACCGCTGTTCCACATCTTTCTCTCTTCGCCGTACGCTGCACACATTTCATCGTAGCTTCCAGTCTGAGTATCAAATGCATCTGCGTACTCTGCCTGCATCTCAAGTACTCTTGCCTGCTGCCAACCTACTGCCGGTGCAGCCGGTTTGTTGATAGGATTCATTGATAATTTAATTCCCCCATTTTGCAGCTCCTTTATCCGTGTGCATTCTTTTTAACAAATACAGCACAAATTCCCCGATCAAACATCTGTATTTGTATTTTCAGCACACTCCCGACACCTTTATTATAGTACATTATGTTTAATCGTTAAACAAATATCAGTCTATTCTACTTGTTTTTATATTTTTTCACTAAATTTATTTTTATTTTTGTTTGATAGCAAAATGGCTCAAAATTATTCAAAAAAAATCGTTTGTTTTGCAATATTTTTTCTGTAAATTCATGTGAAACAAAGCGGACAAGTCCGCTTCAAGATTCCTGAATCCCTTAATCTTTGAGGTACTTGTTACGCTTTGCGCGCCAGATGCATTCTGCTTTAGCAGACATATTCCACATGCATCTGGTCGCATCCTCGCGGAGCGTTTTTTGCTTTATTGGAACATTACAGAGTAAATTTCCTATAAAGCAAAAAGAGGCTATCATATTCTCTAATATGATAGCCTTCCGTCTAGCGTAGTACCCTGCAATTGCAATTACCACGTAATCATTTATTCATTTCTTGGATCTAATCCACAGTTATGTGCAAAGAAGTGAGCTCCTCTGCGTAATGCATCTTCTGCGTCATCCATTACTTTGCTGTAGTGGATAAATGCATGAAGAGCTCCTTTATATTCATGATATTCAGCCTGAATTCCATTATTTGTAAGAATCTCATAAAGTAACTTACTGTCATCTCTTAATGGATCAAGCTCTGCTGCAACAAGGAAACACGGTGGGACATCATGTGTAAGATCATTTGCATAAATGTGGAAATAAGGACAATCAAAACGGTTTACATCAGGAGCAATATAACAAGATGGTGAAGATAAATCAGCTTCACTCATTCCATCCCACTTTCCGCCATGCTGATAGCTACTAATACTACTCATTAAGCCATATCCACCATAGTATAAGATATTACCTTTAATCTTGGACACATCAAAGCCTTCATCTCTTAAACACATGCAGACTCCCATCGCCATATTTGCTCCGCCGGAATCTCCTGCAAATCCAATTTTCTCCGGGTCAATTCCATATTCATCCGCATGCTCTGATACATAATGGCATACTGCAACACATTCTTTGATCGCACGAGGATATTTAATTTCCGGCGCAAGGGAATAGTCAATACCAATCACAACACATCCTGAATAAGCTGCAAGCTTTCTCTGTGCCATACTGTGTGTATCATTATTTCCTTCTACAAATCCACCACCGTGCATAAAGAAGATAACCGGAAGTTTCTCTGCTTTCACCGGACGAAGTAAACGTACCGGTACTTTATCTCCTTCATACGGCACATCAAAGTCAACTGTCTCTGCCATCACAGGACCGCCAGTGTTCCACATCTTTCTTTCTTCATTGTATGCTGCGCGCATCTCTTCGATCGTGTTTACCAGCGATGTATCAAATGCAGCTGCATACTCTTCCTGCATTTCTAATACTCGTGCCTGCTGCCAGTTCACTGCCGGTACTGCCGGTCTGTTCTTTGGATTGATTTGCAGTTTAATTTCTCCCATTTTGTAACTCCTTTCTCCATGTGACTTATTTTGACAAATCCGTCACAATACCTCAACATTGCTCATCTGTTTTTGTATCTTTTATACACTTCTGATACTTTATATTATAAAGTATTTTTTCACTATGTCAAATAAGTATTTGCATTTTTTCTATTTTTTTACTGACAAAGTCAACTCCGGTACCTGACTCTATCTAAATAAATAAAGCTGGTATCAAGCACTCCATTATACTTTTTTCGGATACCAATAATATTGTATGTTTCTCTATTTTATATCTGAAGAAATTTCATAATTCATAGACCTTGATTTTGCTGATGTTGCGGAGCATATAAAAAACAACTTACCTCGATCCGATATATATTTTGACAATAAATATCCACATCCAAAGGAGATAAGTTGCAAAATATGTATCGTCAACAATCGTTAATTAAGACCAGTTCTATGAATGGATTATATCTATCGTGAATTCACCTTGGATTTCTTCAAGATGGATCTTAATTCTCTGCCTAAAAATGCATCCTCTCTTAAATTTTCCAAGTTCAATTCTAATGTAATGGGGCTTTGTTTAACCATGCACGTAAATCTTGGAATGTCTCTTCGTAAGACCTAATATGCCTTAAAAGAACTTTACAACATTGACATATCCCACCAACAGGTAGCTAACTTCTGTAAGACAGTTGCTGTCTGCATCAAACCATTCGTAGACAACTACGATTACAATGCAAGAAAAATCTTTACTGCCGATGAAACCTACATAAAAATCCGTGGAATTAAAGCATACATCTGGTTTATTATGGATGCTGCCAGTCGTTCCCTTTCTTGGATACCGCATATCTACGGAGCGCGACGTTGGTGCATGCATTCTTTCGATGCGTATGGCTTTCAAACACGTCTCCAAGCTTCCTGAAAATTTCAAATTTATCGCTAATGGTTACAGCGCATATCCTCTTGCCGCCCAACAGTTTTATCGTGAGTTCAAAGAAGATTTTAAATTTGATATCACCAGGATTATCGGTCTTACAAACGGCGATGAAGTTTCTAAAGAATACCGCCCTTTCAAGCAGATGATAGCGCGACTTAATCGCACTTATAAAGCTCTCTATCGTCCAACCAACGGTTTTGACAACGTAGACGGAGCCAACTATGATCTAGCGCTTTGGGTTGCTTACTATAACTTCCTTCGCCCTCACAAACACAATAAATACAAGGTTCTTAATGATGTTGAGATGCTACATGGTGCTTCAAACATGCCTGGAAAATGGCAACTTCTAATCTTTCTCGGTCAACAAACAATCCTGAACTTACAAAACGGCGAAGCCGCTAACTGTTCTTAGATTAAGAGCCAAAGGTAATAACCCAGCCATCAGAACCACAGGTTCTGACAAGACATTTATGCCTTTGCCCTTGATGGCACGAAAAAGAACTGCTACACTGCTGTAATCGACATAAGAAAACAACTGTTCTTAAGTTCTTCGCCGTCGGTAATCGACCTACAGCGGTTCTTTTTCGTGCTGTCAAGGGTGGCGGCAAGCTGCCACTACCTATAATATCTACAGTTTTCAAAGTTCATCTGAGCCTTTTTCTTTAACTCGGTTTTTTCATTGGTCATTTGACACTATCGCAAGCCACAGGTCTACAGCAGGATTTTTGCTCTGTGGGACCCGAAAATCGCCGATTTACGGGTCCCACGGAACAATTTTAGCTCCCTGTGCCCAAAAACTTCGTTTTTTGCTGCTTTCTTCCCGCTTTTATCGGCATTTTCGGGTCCCAGACGGTTATTTTGTCTCTGTAGACCCGTGCATACTCCCGGACATCTCATTGTTCCTGACAAGACATCAAAAAAACAAATACAGCTTTCCTGACAAGGCAAAAAAAACAGGACTCCTAACAACACAACAAAAAAACAAGTACAGCTTTCCTAACAAGACAAAAAACGGTCCATGACATGCGTCATAGACCGTTTCTGTTACATTCTTTAGTTTTCGTTCATCTTCGCAAGCTTCGCCGCCTGGTCCGCCGCGATACATGCATCGATGATCTCCTGGATGTCTCCGTTCATGATCTTATCCAGTTTGTACAGGGTAAGATTGATTCTGTGATCCGTCACACGTCCCTGCGGGAAGTTGTAGGTACGGATCTTCTCGGAACGGTCACCGGTACCGATCTGGCTGCGGCGCATCTCCGCCTCCGCATCATGGCGCTGCTGCTGCTCAATATCGTAGAGCTTTGCCTTTAAAAGAGCAAACGCCTTTGCCTTATTCTGGATCTGGGACTTCTCCGTCTGGCTGTACACGACAATACCGGACGGGTAGTGAGTCAGACGCACCGCGGAATCGGTCGTGTTGACACACTGTCCACCGTTTCCGGAGGCACGCATAACGTCAATACGGATATCCTTCTCATCGATGACAATATCAATGTCGTCGTCCACTTCCGGCATTACCGCCACACTGATCGTGGAGGTGTGGATACGTCCGCCGGACTCCGTCTCAGGCACACGCTGTACGCGGTGCACACCGGACTCATACTTCATCAGGGAGTATGCGCCCTGACCGTTGATCATAAAGGTCACACTCTTCATACCGCCGATGCCGGTCTCGTCCGCCTCAACAATCTCGGTCTTCCAGTTCTTGCTCTCTGCATAATGCTGATACATACGGTAAATCTCCGCAGCGAAAAGTGCCGCCTCGTCCCCGCCGGCACCGGCACGGATCTCCACGATAACATTCTTATCATCATTCGGATCTTTTGGAAGAAGCAGAATCTTTAACTCATGCTCCAGCTCCTCAACACGCGCCTTGGCATCGTTTAATTCTTCCTTCGCCAGTTCACGCATCTCCTCGTCCGACTCCTCATCCAGCATGGCGAGGGAATCCGCAATATTCTGCTTGCACTGCTTGTACTCCTTATATGCAGCAACAATCGGTGCCAGATCACTCTGCTCCTTCATCAGCTTGCGAAAACGCTCCGGATTGTTCGCGACATCCGGCTCACTGAGCTCGCTCATCAATTCTTCAAAACGAATCAGTAAATCATCCAACTTATCAAACATAACAAACATCCTTTCTTATCTCAAACACCAGACAACCGTCTGCACCAACTATGCAAAATTCTCTCCAATCCCGCAATCAACTAAAGCATTCCGGTCACCACACGGTCTTTTCTCGCCAGATCCTTTATCACCTGCACATCATGGAACCCGATCTCCCGCATAAGTGCAGACACCTTTTGCCCCTGATCGTAGCCGATCTCAAACAACAGATGTCCTTCCGGGTTCAGATACTGCTTACACTGTCCGATGATCTTCCTGTAAAAATACAGACCGTCCTCCTTGCCGTCCAGCGCTTCCATCGGCTCAAAATCCCGCACCTCCGGCATCAGCTTTGCAATCTCATCCGTACAGATATACGGCGGATTCGAGACGATCACATCAAATGTCCCCGTCACGTGATCAAACAGGTCGCTGTGTTCAAACAACACCGGCACATCATTGAGCCTTGCATTTTCCTTCGCAACATTGAGCGCCTGCTTGGATATGTCAACCGCATACCCCTCCACATCCGATACATTGTGCAGAATACTGACAATCACGCATCCGGACCCGGTACACAGATCTAGTACACGCATTCCGGGGCGCACGACCTTCAGCGCCTCTTCCACCAGAGTCTCTGTATCCTGTCTTGGGATGAGGACACTGGAATTTACTTTGAACTTCAGTCCCATGAATTCCGTCTCACCCACAATATACTGCAGCGGGACATGCTCTGCGCGCTTGCGCAGCGCAATCTGGTACTCGCTCATCTGCTCTTCCGGCATATCCTCTTCCATATGAAGATAATAAAAACTGCGGTCGATCTTACACACCATTTCGAGCAAAAGCCATGCATCGGTCTTTGCCTCCGCAATATCTGCCATGGAGAGAACTGTCTCCCCCAGATTTACTGTCTCACGATACGTCATTTCCAACCTCCATCATGCCTGTTCCCGGATCTCTTTCACGTAAGCCTTCCAGTCAAACACCGCCTCAACAGATGCAATTCCAACCTCGATCATCGAATCATCCGGCTCTCTTGTCGTAATCCGCTGCAGCAGAAGCCCCGGCTTGCTGAACAGATTGACAAGCATATGATCCGAGCGTCCGGCAAGCCGGATAAACTCGTACGATACCCCCGCAATCACCGGAATTAACACCAGGCGCAGCAGAAGCTGCAGGATCCGGTTATCCACGCGGATAAATAAAAAGAAGACAATGCTGATCAGCATGACAATCAGCAGAAAGCTTGTTCCGCAGCGCTTGTGCAGACGGGAACTCTTCCGCACATTCTCCACCGTAAGATCCATCCCCTGCTCAATACAGTTGATGCATTTGTGCTCTGCGCCATGATACATATAGACACGCTTAATATCCGGCATCAGTGAAATTGCCGCCACATATCCGATAAAGATGGTAAGGCGGATCACGCCTTCCAACAACGCAAGAAGTGTCTGCGATGTAATAAAACGCTGAAAGAATACGGATATGTAATATGGAAGCACCATAAAAATTGCCACCGCAAGAACAATGGAAATTGCCACCGTACCGCCCATCAGTACATTCTCCTGACGCTTTTCCTTTTTCTTCTGCTCTTCTTCCGTCGGCGCCGGTTTTTTCGCTCCGGCACGCTTCTCCGCTTTCCGGGATCCGCTCTTTTCATCCTCTTCCTCCTCGAAAAAGGATGCCGAGAACGTCAGTGTCTTCATCCCCAGTACCAACGATTCTATAAAACTGAACACGCCCCGCAAGATCGGCATGTTTCTTATTTTCTTATTTTTAATCAGTCCTTCGTACGTCGAGGTCTCGACGACGATCTCCTGGTCCGGCTTGCGCACGGCTACCGCGTATTTTTCCTGATTCTTCATCATTACGCCTTCCATGACCGCCTGACCGCCAATTCCCGAATATCTCATAGTCTAAATCCCTGCTTCCGGCACATGAGCTGCGCCGTATTCCATAAGGTAAAAAAGGTTGAGATTAAACAACCTCAACCTTATCTGTAACCGTTTTCACTTAGGAGCATAACGCTTCACGCGCCATACTACTGCTGCTGCATACCATATTTCTTATTGAACTTATCAATACGTCCGCGAGCCTGAGCTGCTTTCTGCTGGCCTGTGTAGAACGGATGGCACTTGGAGCAGATCTCAACGTGGATATCTTCCTTTGTTGAACCTGTAACAAATGTGTTACCGCAGTTACATGTAACAGTTGCCTGATAGTAATCTGGATGGATTCCTGCCTTCATGATTTTCACCTCTTTATAATCTTATCGTTATTATGTTCCTGTCTGTCTCTATTCTCTTATGCCCGTATGCCCGATCCGCATATGGCACTTACTGCAAAGAATAGTCCCGAATAAACAGCGTTATTATTTTATCATGGTTTTTACGAAAAATCAAGTTCTTTTTATACAATCCGGTTCTTTTTCACCATATGGATATATTCCTGATTGTTGCGCGTGCGGGCGAACATGTTCAGAATGTTCTCCACCGCCTCGTCAGTGCGCATGCCGTTGATCGCCTTGCGCATGATCTCAACAGCCTCCTGCTCCTCCGGCTCCAGCAGCAGATCGTCGCGCCGCGTTCCCGACTTCACAATGTCGATGGCAGGGAACACGCGTTTCTCGGAAAGCTTGCGGTCAAGCACCAGCTCCATGTTGCCGGTTCCCTTAAACTCCTCGAACACCACGTCATCCATCTTGCTTCCGGTATCCACCAGCGCAGTGGCAAGGATTGTGAGACTTCCTCCCTCACGCATGTTTCTGGCCGCACCGAAAAAGCGCTTCGGCATGTGCAGCGCTGCCGGGTCAAGACCTCCGGATAACGTACGTCCGCTTGGCGGAACCGTAAGGTTGTAGGCTCTTGCCAGTCTCGTGATACTGTCCAGCAGGATCATGACATCCTTTCCGTGCTCCACAAGGCGCTTGGCCCGCTCGATCACCATCTCGGATACGCGCTTGTGGTGCTCCGGCAGTTCATCAAACGTAGAATAAATCACTTCCACGTTCTCCCCGACAATCGCTTCCTTGATGTCCGTAACCTCCTCCGGTCTCTCGTCGATCAGCAAAATAATCAGATGCATATCCGGATTTCCCTTTGTCACTGATTTTGCAATCTCTTTTAATAAGGTGGTCTTACCTGCCTTCGGCTGGGAAACGATCATACCGCGCTGTCCCTTTCCGATCGGCGACACCAGATCCACAATGCGCATTGCAACACTGCAGCCCGGGCGCTCCAAGCGGATTCTCCGGTTCGGGAAAATCGGCGTCAGATCCTCAAAATTCTTGCGCTTCTGCGCGACACCCGGATGATAACCATTGACTGATGAAACATATAACAGTGCAGAAAACTTTTCCTGCTGCGTCTTCACACGGGTATTTCCCGCCACGATATCGCCCGTCTTCAGATTAAACTTGCGGATCTGTGACGGCGATACATACACATCGTTCTCCCCGGGGAGGTAATTCTCACAGCGGATAAATCCATATCCGTCCGGCATGACCTCTAAGATACCGTTCGCCATAATTCCGCTGTCCAAATTGGAGATCGTCTCATCCGCTGCGGTGCTCTCTCCTTTCCCCTCTCTTGTCTCTCTCGGCTCACGCGCCGGCCGCTGCTGCGCCTGCTCACGCTGCGATATCTGTTCCCGCTGCGCCTGCTCACGCTGCGGCGTCTGCTCACGCTGCGGCGTCTGCTCACGCTGCTTCGTATTCTCTTCTCTGCCCTGGCGCTCGTCCTCTGCAACCATCAGATCTACCAGATCACTCTTTTTCATGCCGGAGATATTTTTGAGTCCTCTCGCTTTTGCAAGATCACGCAAAACAACGGCTGACAAGCTCTCATACTTTTCTCTCATCCATTCGCTCCTGTTCTTATCAATCTGCTATTTTCCTCTATGCTCTCAATCGTATTGGGAATTGTGTCTGAACTGACAAAATGAATTTACAATATGCGTATTATACAACACTTTTTCCAAAATAGGAAGTCCTAATTTCCTTGATTTGTCAAAATGATAATGGTATGATTTACATATTGATTTTTATACAAAAATAAACTTTATATACAGGAGACGATATCATGGAGAATCAGACAATGACACTTGCCGAGAAGGCATTGCTTATGCATGAAAAATGGAACGGAAAGCTTGAGACCATCGCAAAATCCAAAGTAAACTCCCGCGAGGATCTCGCCATCGCATACACACCTGGCGTTGCGGAGCCATGTAAGATGATCGCCAAGGATCCCGAAGCTGCTTACAAATATACCATGAAAGCGAACACCGTCGCCGTCATTTCCGACGGAAGCGCTGTTCTCGGTCTCGGCAATATCGGCGCATACGCCGCCATGCCTGTCATGGAGGGAAAATGCGTTCTGTTTAAGGAATTCGGCGATGTCAACGCCGTACCGATCTGTCTCGATACCCAGGACACGGAAGAAATCATTACCACAATCAAGAACATCGCACCCGCATACGGCGGCATCAACTTAGAAGACATCTCCGCGCCGCGCTGCTTTGAGATTGAGGAGCGCCTGAAGGAAATGCTCAACATTCCGGTCTTCCATGACGACCAGCACGGCACCGCCATCGTGGTGCTTGCCGGCATCATCAACGGTCTGCGTGTCACCGGCAAGAAAAAAGAGGACTGCCGCGTTGTCGTAAACGGCGCCGGCTCCGCGGGTGTTGCCATCACAAAGCTTCTGCTCACCTACGGTTTTCGCCATGTTACCATGTGTGACCGCGAGGGAATCATCGGCAAAGATTACCCGAACTTAAACTGGATGCAGCAGAAAATGACTGAGGTCACCAACCTTGAGAACCAGAACGGCACACTTGCCGACGCCTTAAAGGGTGCCGATATCTTTGTCGGCGTCTCCGCACCGAATATCGTTACCCCGGAGATGGTTGCCTCCATGAACCACGATTCCATCCTGTTCGCCATGGCCAACCCGGTACCTGAGATCATGCCGGATGTGGCAAAAGCCGCAGGCGCCAGAATCGTCGGAACCGGACGCAGCGATTTCCCGAACCAAGTCAACAATGTCGTGGCATTTCCGGGCATCTTTAAGGGTGCTCTCGAGGGACGGGCGACACAGATTACCGAGGAGATGAAGCTTGCCGCCGCAGAGGCGATCGCCGGTCTTGTCTCCGACGAAGAGTTAAACGACGAGTTTATTATGCCGGAAGCATTTGATCCGCGTGTGGCGCAGGTTGTCAGCGAGGCAGTCCGCTCCCACATCGTGCGCTGACCGGATATCCAATGAACGACGCGCGTTACTACTCTCTCAACACCTATTTAAGACAGACATTCGGTGAGAAGGTCTACCGCCTGTCCTTAAACGGCGGTATGACCTGTCCGAACCGTGACGGCAGTATCGGTACCGGAGGATGCATTTTCTGCAGTGCCGGCGGAAGCGGTGATTTTGCCGCCTCCCCGCAGCAATCTGTCACCGGGCAGATCGCGCAGGCGAAGCTTCTCCTCCGTGAAAAGACAAACTGCCGCAAATATATCGCCTATTTTCAGGCATACACGAACACCTACGCTCCCGTCGGTGTTCTTCGTGCACTTTATACGGAAGCTCTCGCACAGCCAGACATTGTGGCGCTCTCCATCGCTACCAGATGTGACTGTCTGCCACCCGATGTTTTAGATCTGTTAGCAGAGTTAAATACCATAAAACCTGTCTGGGTCGAACTCGGTCTTCAGACTATCCATGAACACACTCTGCGTTTTATACGCAGTGGTTTTTCCCTCGCCCAGTATGAGCAGGCAGTATCCGCGCTTCACGCGCGGGGCATCAAAGTCATAACCCATCTGATCCTCGGGCTGCCGGGGGAGACCACCGATGACATGCGCGCTTCCGTGCGCTATCTTGCCGCGCACCCCGTCTTCGGCGTAAAGCTGCAGCTGCTTCACGTCTTAGAGGGCACCGATCTTGGAACACTCTACAAAAATGACCCGTTTCCACTTTTTACGCTGGAGGAATACTGCGACCTTATCGCAGACTGCCTTGCCCTCCTTCCGCCGGAAATGGTCATTCACCGTCTGACCGGTGACGGTCCGCGCCGTCTGCTCCTCGCTCCGCAATGGAGCACGGACAAAAAGCGCGTGCTAAACACCATCCACAGACAGCTCGCAGGACGCGATCTCTGGCAGGGCAAATATTATAGAAATGAGGAATTCCATGGCTGAACCATTTACCATATACAAACTGACCATCTTAAACATGCTCGACAAGGTCGATTTTCCGCTGACCAACACGCAGATCTCCGACTTTTTTCTGGAGCAGGAATACACGGATTATTTCCGGGTACAGCAGGTCTTAAACGATCTCGCAGACTCCGGTCTGATCCGCACGGAATCCACACACAGCAACACGCAGTATTACATCACCGCCGCGGGGCGTGAGACGCTCGGCTTTTTCCGCGACAAGCTCACGGACGCGATCGAGCATGACACCATCGCCTATTTTGAAAAAAATAAAATGGCGCTCCGCACCGTCAACTCGATCATCGCAGACTATTACAAGACGCCGAATCAGGACTATGCCGTGCGCTGTCAGTTCCGCGTCCACGATACCAACCTAATCGACCTGACGCTGACCGTCAAAAACAAAGAACAGGCGGAGGCGATCTGCAACAACTGGAAAAAACAGAACGAGGATGTCTACGCATATCTGATGGACATTCTGATGCAATAGACACAGATATTTTTCACAGACAGAAGGGAGTCCTTATTTTATGGGAAAAAGTGCTTTCAAACCCGGCAACATGCTCTATCCGCTGCCTGCCGTCATGGTAAGCTGCCAGTATCCCGGCGCATCCGATCCAAAATGCGGCAATCCTGCCCTCGCAGGCAGACCGAACATTCTTACCGTTGCCTGGGCAGGCACCGTCTGCACGAACCCGCCGATGCTCTCCATCTCCGTTCGTCCGGAGCGCTACTCCTACCACATGATCGAGACCGCCGGTGAGTTCGTGGTAAATCTCACAACCGAAGCGCTTGTACGTGCCACCGACTACTGCGGCGTGCGCTCCGGCAGAGACGTCGACAAGTTCAAGGAGATGCATCTGACGCCGCTTGCCTCCCGTGAGGTATCGGTTCCCGGCATTGCCGAGAGTCCCGTCAATATCGAATGCCGTGTGCGCCAGATCACGCCGCTCGGCAGCCACAATCTGATCCTTGCGGATGTCGTCGCTGTCACCATCGACGACGCGTATATGGACGAAGCCGGCAAATTCCACTTAAACGACACCGGGCTGATCACCTACTCGCACGGAGAGTATTTTCTTCTCGGGAAAAAGCTCGGCACATTCGGCTACAGCGTCCGGAAAGACACCCCGGGCAAAAGAAGTAACAGCCTCAAAGGGGATGACAGAAAAAAGAAGAGCAGGAAAAATAAGTCTTTTCCCCAAAAACCATCCCGTGTAAAGGAGAAACTCCCAGGACAAAAAGGAATCCTGCAACAAAAAAACATGAAAACAGATCAAAATAATTTCAGATAACGAAGGGATTTTTACGATGAAGATAAGATTTGGTATTGTAGGCTGCGGTTTTCTCGGAAACATTGTCGCAAACGCCTGGAAGGATGGTTTTCTGGAAGATTACGAGCTTGTCGGCGTGACCAGCCGCTCACAGGAATCGCGCGATAAGACCGCCGCGGAAACCGGCTGCAGATCCTGTCGGGATCTTGCAGAACTGCTCTCCTTAGAGCCGGAATATATTGTGGAGGCAGCGTCCGTGGAAGCTGTCCGGGATATGGCATGCACCGTACTCGAACACGGCGTCAGCCTCGTTCTCCTCTCGATCGGTGCTTTTGCCGACGCTGCCTTTTACGGGCAGGTCAGGGACGCAGCCCGCAGAGGATGCGCCAAAGTCCATCTGGCAAACGGCGCGATCGGTGGTTTTGACGTCTTACAGACGATCACTTTAATGGCGCAGGCGGGAAAGCTTGACGAGACCGCCGGCATCGAGACGCACACCGGTGCCCGCGGTTTTCGCAATACACCGGTCTGGGCGGAACACCTTTTAACCGATACCGAAAAGACGACTGTCTTTACCGGCAGCGCCAAGGAGGCGATCGCAACCTTTCCGCGCCGCGTCAACGTCGCCGTCGCCACCTCGCTCGCCACGACAGGACCTGACATCACGCAGGTAACCATGCACTCCGTTCCGGGCTGGACGGGCGATGACCACTGCATCACCGCAGAGATCGACGGCGTCAAAGCCACCGTGGACATCTGTTCTTCCACCAGCGCAATCGCCGGCTGGAGCGCGGTAGCCCTGCTCCGCAATCTCGCCTCGCCGGTTTGTTTTTATTAACGCCTGCTAATTTCCAAAAAGTCCTGACATCCAGTCATTGAACTCTTTTACTTTTAATGTCACGGAATCGACCGCATCGGAAAGCTCTCCGGCACTCTCGAGCATTTCCTGCGTCGTTCCGATGGCATCATTGATACCATCCACATCGACCTGCTGCAGTTTATCTGCCGCCTCACTCATTGCTGCCGTCATCTGACTCATCCGGTTGACAAAAAATCCACCCGCAATAAGCAGAATTACCAGCATTACCGCCAGCAGCCCGCTGATAAGCTTCTGCATTTTCAACTGTTTTTTCATCACTTCCAACATTTCTTCCATATTACAATCTTGCCTCCGATTCTCACTCATCCAACACTGCTTCTATACTATCTCATAAACGGACTGTTCATCAGTTCCTGTTTTGCTACTTCCATCGCACGCGCCACGCTGCCCGGCTCAAACGGATTCGACAGGTTTGCATAGCGCAATGTCTCCAGATAGCTCATGCTTCCGCCGCATTTGCAGAGATTTAAGTAATCCTGCCATGCCGTCTCATGGTTCTCATAATTTTTCTTTTTGAACTCCATCGCCCCCATCGTGGTCAGCGTATAATTGATGTAGTAGAACGGATAGAGATAGATATGCAGTTTGTGGTACCAGAAACCGCCACGGTCGAAGAAATCATCCGCGTCGTATTTTCTCCACGGCATATACTTTTCTTCCAGCTTCTTCCACTCTGCGGTGCGCTCCTTCGGCGTCAGTTCCGGATTGGCGTAGCAGATGTGCTGGAACTCATCCACCGCCACGCCGAACGGTACAAATGTGATCGCCTCCTGCAAATGTGCAAAGCGGAACTTATCCGCATACTTTCCGAAAAATGCCTCCGCATACGGGTAGGAAAACTGCTCCATCGACATGGAATGGATCTCCGCGATGTCGGTGGACTCGGAATAATACTCTGTGATCGGCTGCTCCCGCATCGCCATGTACCCCGCAAACGCATGTCCCAGCTCGTGTGTCAGCACCTGCATGTCAAAGATTGTCTGATTAAAATTGGAGAACACAAACGGTGCCCGATAATCCGGGAGAAATGTCATATATCCCGTAGCAGCTTTTCCCGGCTTATTCTTCAAATCCATCAGTTCGTGCTCAATCATAAAATCAATGAACTCTCCAGTCTCCGGGCTGATCTTATGGTACATCTTCCTTGCCTCTTCCACCATAAAATCATCATCTCCCGCAGGAACGGCATTTCCATCCGGAAATACACGCTTCTCATCATAAAACATCAATGTATCCACACCAATCCGCTTCGCCTGCGCCGCATAGAGCTGTTCACACAGCGGTACGAGTTCCGTACGCACCTGCTCGCGGAACGCTGCCACCTCTTTTTCCCCATAATCCGTGCGTCCCTGCTGCATGTACCCCACCGGAATAAAGTTGGCATAGCCGAGGTTCTTCCCCATCTGATTGCGGATGGTAATGAGTTCCTCCCAGATCTCCTCCAGCCGCTTCTCATTGCTGTGGTAAAAATCAGAATATGCCCGCACAGCCGCACGCCGTACTTCTCTGTCCTCATGTTCAAAATACTTCTGTACACCATAGAGATTAAGCGTCTGCCCTTCAAATTCGATCGCCGCCGTTGCCATGATCTTCTGATATTCGTTTGTCAGCTTCGCCTCCTGCTGCATCAGCGGAATATTTGCCTCACAGAAGGTCTTCCTGTTCAGTTCCTTCTGTGCAAAATACTGTTTCCCGTACTCTTTCTCGATGTCATCGCGAAACGGACTATTCATCACTGCCGCATCAAATGCAAGAAACTTCGGCATCACGGTCGGTATGGTATTGTTGATATATTCGTCTTCCTTCTCATAATAAGTATCCGTCGTATCTAATGTATGGCGGATGGACGCAATCGTGCACGCAGTCATAAGCTTATTCTGCACGCGCTCTGCCTTCTTTAAGAGTTCCTTTAATCCCTCATAGGAGGCTGCCTCCTGTACCTGTTTTACCAGTTTTTCAAAAAGCTGTTCCACTTCTGTGAAATCCGGTCTCTCGTATTTCAGTGTTGAAAATGTAAAATCTGCCATATGCTCCTCATTTCTGCGCACCCCATCGCAGCAATTCTTCTCCTGCAATATCCGTAGCGCTTCTCTCTTTTTCGTTTTATTCTACGTTCCGCAGCTTTTCCTGTCAAGCAACAGCCGGTAACCGGCGTCCATGAGCACCATGCATAAAAGCATCAGAACCGCATAGCCTGCCAGATAGCCCGGGTTCCCCAGAAACGACGCCAGCCACTCCAGCGGCGATCCGGGCGAAGGCACATTCACAAACATGTAATTGGCATGAAACTTTTTGTCAAACAGGTAAACCGGCGGCACAACCACCAGAAGAAATACGATCACCTTCCACAGCGCCGCAAGCCGCGGGATAATGTTGTGCTGCAACAGCTGGCAGATCACGTAGAGCACAATCCCGGCATGGAAGGTAAATCCCTGTATCGTAATAAAATGAATCGCCGGATAGCGCACCCAGTCCGGGAATAAAAGCGCAAGCACGGTTCCCGGCAGACACAGGGTATAGAGAACCTGTCCCAGCCAGTCCCATTTGAAAAAGGCGTGAAGACAGCACAAAAACCCTGCCATGCTGCACAGGTGAAGCGGCAGTTGATACAGCGACATTTTCCCGATCAGAGCCAGCACCGCAATCCGGTACACTTCCAGTCCCACCAGAAAAATGCCGATTCCTCTCTCCGCCAAAAGCCTGCGCCGTCCTCCCCATCGCTTATAATAATGGAGGAACAGCAGTAAGAGCCCCGCGCACACGCCCAGCCATAATAAATGTACCGGACCAAAGTGGGAAAATCCCACCCCGTCCGGTATCTCATCTTCATATGTGAAAAAATAGGAAAGATCAATCCCCAGTCGTCTCATTTTCACACGCTTCTTTCACAGTGTTTTTCTCCGCGGAATTTCCCTCCGCCTAGTCTCTCTTTGCAACTTCTCCTTCTGTCGAATGTTCCTCCGCAGATTCTCTCTCTGCAGATTCTGCTTCTGCCGAATCTCTCTCCGCAGATTCCCTCTCCACAGAGTCTCCTTCCGCAGAATGTTCCTCCGTAGTATCTGCATTCGCCGGACTCTTATGCGTCTCATCCGCAGATTCTTTCTTCACAAACTTAAGCCGCGCCAGCTTCTCGCTCCACCATGCGCGCCAGCGTGCATGCCTTTCTGCCCGCGCCTCCTTCCGCTGTCTGCGGCGCTCGTCCCGCTCTGCCTTCTTCTGCGCTCTCGCCTCTTCCTTTCTGGTAAACTTCGCCTGCTTTTTCTCCTGCTTCGCGAACGCCCTTTCCTTCAGACGCACTTCCTTTAGCGCTGCCTTCTCGATCTCTACGATATAGCGGTTCGCCTTCTTGCGGTTCCTCCGGTCCATCCGGTACGGATCATACAAGAAGTAGGACAGTGCTCCGATCATGAGCACCACAACACCTGCCACGGCGAAAACCGGTACCAGAAGCGCATATTCCTCAAAACCAAGTTCGTAGCAGGTAAACGTCACGAGCATAACCGGAAACAGCAGCAGATACACGCCCTTCGTCAGCACCGTAAAAAACAGTGACTGCTTCCTCCCGTTGGAGAGCAATGCCCCCTCAATGGCCGTATAAAATGCCATAAAAATGCAGATCTCCGACCCGAACCCGTGCAGTATGCCGCAGATCGCGATCAGCACGAGCGACAGGAAAAACATGGCAAACGCCGTGCCCTGATACCACGCATTGCGGTACTCCGTCATCCCCTGCAGCTTGTCCTCACTGATCCCGTGCATCCGGTACACTTCCGTGCGGATGCGCTCCTCGAACTGCTCGTTGTACCGCTGCTCTTCCTTGGTATTGCGCAGATGATTCTCCACCGACAGGCTCATCCGGTCAATATATTCCTGCTCCTGCCGGATCCGTCTGCTGCGCAGCTTCTCGATCTCACTCTGTCTCTGGACCTCTTCCTCAAGGCGCATGACCTTGCCGATGCGCGGATTCTTCACTGTGATATCCGAGTAATCCGGCTCCATATCCGCGATCCGGACCCGCGCGCCGGTCTGCCAGACCTCCGCCTCATTTTCCGATCTCTCCGCCGGCTCTATGCTCGCCGATAACGTCTCTTTCGCCGATGTGCTCCCTGCCTCCTGCTCTGCCGGTGTGCTTCCCGCTGCCGTCTTTTCCGCTTCTGCGCTTCCCGCCATCGTCCGCGCCTTTTCCCCTGCTTTTTTCCTTCTGCGGCTCATTTGTACTCCCCTTTTCTTCATTCGTACTCTTTTTTCTCATCTTAGCACAGAATCCGTTGGATTACAAACGGGGGATTATCATTCGATTACTGCACCTCAAGGTAGGAGTAGCCCATCAAGCTCTCATCGACCTCGCGCGCGACCTCGCGTCCCTCGCGGATCGCCCAGACGACAAGGGACTGTCCTCTGTGCACATCGCCCGCCGCGAACACATTCTTCACGCTGGTCTCATAGGCGCCCTCCGCCGTTGCGACGTTGGTTCTGCCGTTTAAGTCCACACCGAACGCGTCCGCCACATATTTTTCCGTGCCGAGGAATCCGGCAGCGATCAGCACAAGATCCGCTTCCATCTTCTGCTCGCTTCCCGCAACCTCGGTCATCGTCACACGCCCGGTCTTCTCATCCCGCTTCGGTTCGAGCTTTACAGTGACAAGCCCGCAGAGATTGCCGTTCTTGTCTTTTAAGAATTCCTTCACCGTCGTCTGATAAATCCGCGGGTCGTGCCCGAACACCGCAATCGCTTCCTCCTGGCCGTAATCGGTCTTTAACACCTTCGGCCACTCCGGCCACGGATTATTCTCCGCGCGCTTTGCCGGTGCCTGCGGCATCATCTCAAGCTGTGTCACGCTCGCGCAGCCGTGGCGGATGGACGTGCCCACGCAGTCATTTCCGGTATCGCCGCCGCCGATAATGACCACTTTTTTCCCTTTTGCGGAAATATAGCTGCCGTCCTTTAACTCAGAATCCAGGAGACTCTTCGTCGTCGCTTTTAAGAAATCCACGGCAAAATAGATTCCCTTGGCGTCCCGTCCCGGTGCCTTGATGTCTCTCGGATTCTTGGCGCCGCACGCTAAAATCACACGGTCGTACTCCTTTAACAGCTTGGAGGCCTTTACATCCTTTCCGACATTGGTGCCGGTCACAAAGGTGATGCCCTCCTCCTTCATGACGGCAACCTTGCGGTCGATGACCCATTTTTCCAGCTTCATATTCGGAATTCCGTACATCAGAAGTCCGCCGACTCTGTCGTCCCGCTCATAGACCGTCACAGAATGCCCGCGCTTGTTGAGCTGATCCGCCGCCGCAAGCCCCGCAGGACCGGAGCCGATCACCGCGATCTTCTTGCCGGTGCGCACTTTCGGAGGCTTTGCCGCCGCATAACCCTGCTCATACGCATTCTCGATGATGCCGTGCTCGTTCGCCTTGCAGGTTACCGGATCTTCCCAGTGCCCGCAGGTGCAGGCAGCCTCGCAGAGTGCCGGACATACCCGGGAGGTAAACTCCGGGAAATTGTTGGTCTTCTTCAGGCGGTTGTATGCCTGCTCCCAGTTCCCCGTGTATACAAGATCATTCCACTCCGGAACCAGGTTGTGCAGCGGGCATCCCGAGGTCATCCCCATGATGTTCATTCCCGCCTGGCAGAACGGCACGCCGCAGTTCATGCAGCGCGCGCCCTGAATCTGTTGTCTCTCTTTGGACAGAGGAATGTGGAACTCATTAAAATTTTTGATCCGCTCCTTCGGCTCAATGGCGCGGGCATCTTCTCTGTCATATTCCATAAATCCTGTTGGTTTTCCCATAATTCTATCCTTTCTCGAAAATGCATGAGTCACACATGTCAAACGACACCTGCTCACACACTATCCACGCGTATTTGCATAAAAAGCTTCAATCTGTGCCTGTTCGGAAGAAAGACCTTTCTCCTCCATCTGAACAATCGCCATAAGCATACGGTTATAGTCATACGGTATGACTTTCTTGAACTTCGGCAGATACTCGCTGAAATTATCCAGGATCTTCTTGCCCTTTTCCGAGTTGGTCAGCGCCACATGTTCCTTGATCATGTCCTTTAATTCCATGACATCATATTTGTTGGAAATCTCCTGGCTGAATACCATTTCCTTATTCATTCTTGTGTAGAGGTCATTGTCCTCGTCGAGCACATAAGCGATACCGCCGCTCATGCCGGCTGCAAAGTTCTTGCCCGTCTTGCCGAGCACGACGACACGGCCACCCGTCATATACTCACATCCGTGGTCTCCGACGCCCTCCACAACTGCGGAAGCTCCCGAGTTGCGCACGCAGAAACGCTCGCCTGCGACGCCGCTGATAAACGCTTTTCCGCTGGTTGCTCCGTAGAGCGCCACATTACCGATGATGATATTCTCATCCTTCTCATACTTCACGCCCGCCGGTGCATAGACGACAAGCTTGCCGCCGGATAATCCTTTTCCAAAGTAATCGTTGGAATCGCCGACCAGCTCTAACGTCAGTCCCTTCGGGATAAAAGCTCCAAAACTCTGTCCGCCGGCACCGTTGCATTTTACAATGAAGGTATCCTCCGGCAGTCCCTCTCCGCCGTACTTCTTCGTGATCTCCGAACCGAAAATCGTACCGAAGGAACGGTCGGTGTTCGTCACCTCCACATCAATACTTCTGCGCTGCTTCTGCTCTAACGCACCCTTTAACTGTTTTAAGAGCACGGTCACATCCTTGGACTTCTCCAGTTCAAAATCATAGACATGCTTCGGGTCAAAGGTTACTTTCTCCTTCGGTCCCGCAAACGGGTTGTTCAAAAGATTGGAGAGATCGATCTCGCGGTCGCGTCCCGAAAGATCCTCGCGCACCTTAAGCAGATCGCTTCTGCCGACCATCTCGTCGATCGTGCGGCATCCGAGCTTTGCCATATACTCCCGCAGATCCTGTGCGATAAAGCGCATAAAATTCTCCACATATTCCGGCTTGCCGGCAAAACGCTTCCGAAGCTCCGGGTTCTGTGTCGCAATACCTGCCGGACAGGTATCCAGGTTACAGACGCGCATCATCACGCAGCCTAAGGTCACAAGCGGCGCTGTGGCAAATCCGAACTCCTCCGCTCCGAGCAGCGCTGCCGTAGCGACATCGCGGCCGCTCATCAGCTTGCCGTCCGTCTCAATGCGTACTTTGTTGCGCAGTCCGTTCATAATCAATGTCTGATGTGTCTCCGCAAGACCAAGCTCCCACGGAAGTCCCGCATTGTGGATCGAGCTGGACGGAGCCGCACCGGTACCGCCGTCATAGCCGGAGATCAGGACAACCTGTGCGCCTGCCTTTGCAACGCCGGCTGCGACCGTACCGACTCCCGCCTCGGATACCAGTTTCACGGTGATGCGCGCATCACGGTTCGCATTCTTTAAGTCGAAGATCAACTGCTCCAGATCCTCGATCGAGTAGATGTCATGATGCGGCGGCGGGGAGATCAATGATACACCCGGTGTGGAAAGTCTGGTCTTTGCAATCCACGGATAGACCTTCTTGCCCGGCAGGTGTCCGCCCTCGCCCGGCTTTGCGCCCTGTGCCATCTTGATCTGAATCTCCTGCGCGCTCACCAGATACTCACTGGTCACACCGAAACGTCCGCTCGCCACCTGCTTGATCGCAGAGCAACGGTTGACCGGGCTGTTCTTGCTCGCAAGACGGTCTGCATCCTCTCCTCCTTCGCCGGAGTTGGACTTGCCGTGCAGACGGTTCATGGCGATCGCCAACGTCTCGTGCGCCTCCTTGGAGATGGAACCGTAGGACATTGCCCCCGTCTTAAAACGCGTCACGATGGAATCGACACTCTCGACCTCCTCGAGCGGCACGCCCTTTTTCGGGTAATTGAAATCCATCAGACCGCGGAGCGTGATCTCTCTCTCTTCTTTATTCACAAGCTCTGTGTACTGTTTAAAGAGTTCGTAGTCGCCGCGCTTTGTCGCCTCCTGAAGCAGATGAATCGTCGCCGGATTGTAGAGATGCGGATCTGCGCCGCTTCTCATCTTGTGGCGTCCTCTGCTGTCCAATGTGAGATCCGTCTCTAATCCCAGCGGATCGTACGCCGCCGAGTGAAGCTCATTGACGTCATCCGCAATATCCTCCAGCGTAATGCCGCCGATCGGGCTGACCGTATTCGTGAAATACTTGTCAATCACATCCTTATTGATACCGATCGCCTCGAAGATCTTGGAACCCTCGTAGGACTGGATCGTCGAGATTCCCATCTTGGATGCGATCTTGACGATGCCGTTTAAAATCGCTGCATTGTAATCCTGAACCGCCGCATAATAATCTTTGTCCAGCATATGCTCGTCCACCAGCTGTTTTACGGTATCCTGTGCCAGATACGGGTTGATCGCACAGGCTCCGTAGCCGAGGAGCGTCGCAAAATGGTGTACCTCACGAGGCTCTCCGGACTCTAAGATCATGGCAACCGCCGTTCTCTTTTTCGTCTTTACCAGATGCTGCTGCAGTGCTGATACAGCGAGCAGTGACGGGATCGGCACATGGTTCTCGTCGATGCCGCGGTCGGAGAGGATCAGAATGTTCGCTCCCTCACGGTACGCACGGTCCGCCTCCACAAACAGACGCTCGATCGCCTTCTCCAAGCTTGTATTCTTATAGTAGATAATCGGCAGTACTTCTACCTTGAATCCGTCGACCTTCATCGCCTTGATCTTCATCAGGTCGGTGTTGGTCAGAATCGGGTTGTTGACCTTCAATACCTTACAGTTCTCCGCCCGCTCCTCCAAGAGGTTGCCGTCCTCGCCGATGTAGACGGTCGTAGAGGTCACGACTTTCTCACGGATCGAGTCGATCGGCGGGTTGGTCACCTGCGCAAACAGCTGTTTGAAGTAATTAAACAGCGGCTGATGGTCACTCGCAAGCGCTGCAAGCGGTGTGTCAATACCCATGGCGGATGTACCCTCGCCACCGTTTTTCGCCATCGGCAGGATCGCCTCGCGCAGAGATTCGTAGGTATAACCGAATGCCTTCTGCATGCGCTGGCGCTCTTCCTTGGTATACTCCGGCACACGCTCATTCGGGATCTTTAAATCCTCGAGTTTTAAGAGGTTGCGGTCAAGCCACTCACCATATGGCTGCTTGTTCGCGTAAGTCTCCTTGAGTTCGTCGTCATCGATGACTCTTCCCTTGACGGTATCCACGAGCAGCATCTTGCCCGGACGCAGACGCTCCTTTACCACAATCTTCGTCGGGTCGATGTCCAGCACGCCGACCTCGGAGGAGAGGATCAGATAATCATCATCCGTAATATAGTAACGGGAAGGACGCAGACCATTGCGGTCAAGCACGGCTCCCATCATATCGCCATCGGAAAAGAGGATGGATGCCGGTCCGTCCCACGGCTCCATCATCGTCGCGTAATACTGGTAAAAATCCTTTTTCTTCTGCGACATGATATTGTTGTTTGCCCACGGCTCTGGGATCATGATCATGACTGCGAGCGGAAGCTCCATACCACTCATCACGAGGAACTCCAGCGTATTGTCCAGCATCGCGGAATCCGATCCCTCACTGTTGATGACCGGAAGCACTTTCTGAAGTTCGCCTTTTAAGTGCTCGGACTCCATCGTCTCCTCACGGGCGAGCATCTTATCGGCGTTGCCCTTGATCGTATTGATCTCACCGTTATGTACGATAAAACGGTTCGGGTGCGCTCTCTCCCAGCTCGGGTTCGTGTTCGTGGAGAAACGGGAATGCACGGTTGCAATCGCCGACTCGTAATCCTTATCCTGTAAATCCGCAAAAAACAGACGAAGCTGCTCCACAAGAAACATTCCCTTATAGACGATCGTACGGCTGGAAAGGGATACCACATAGGTATCGTCGTTGGACTGCTCGAAGACTCTTCGCGCCACATACAGCTTGCGGTCAAACGCCAGTCCCTTCTCCACATCCGCCGGACGCTTCACAAAACCCTGCATGATATACGGCATGCAGTCCACCGCTTTCTGTCCCAGCTTCGTCGGATCGGTCGGAACTTCACGCCAGCCGAGGAACTCCATTCCCTCCTTGCCGACAATGACCTCGAACATCTTCTTGGCACGGTTGCGCTTTAACTCGTCCTGCGGGAAAAAGAACATGCCGACACCATAGTCTCTCTCCTCACCGAGTTCGATTCCAAGCTGTTTTGCCGCCTTGGAAAAAAACTTGTGGGATATCTGCAGCAGAATACCGACACCGTCACCGGTCTTTCCCTCCGCATCCTTGCCTGCTCTGTGCTTTAAGTTCTCAACGATCTTTAACGCATTCTCCACAGTCTCGTGTGTCTTGATTCCCTTAATGTTGACAACCGAACCGATACCACAGTTATCGTGCTCGTAACCCGGATCGTACATTCCGGCTGCCTGCTTCCCCGCATCCGATACCGAGAAACGGTTGAGGGCGTCCTTCTTATAAGTGGTCTGCTCTTTCATAATCAGCTTCCTTTCTGCATTCTGTATTCCGATCAGCTGTCTTTACTGCACGGACAGTTGTCTTTACCGAATTTGTTATATCCTAATATACAACTTTCTCATTTGTTTGTCTACCAGTTTATTCTTATAATTGTCTGATTATTTGTATATTTATTATTATTAAATCTATTGTCAGATTTTATTAGTTATTATCTGTGCAAATAATATTTATACAAACAATTCCATGTATAAGAGCCCGAAAAAAATTTTGCACGCAAAACTTTTTCCGGGCTCTATTTCTGTCTTTTCTTAAATTGTATCTGAATTGTCACACCGGTCTATGCGGTAGCCGTATTCTCCAGATCTCCCACCAGATACTCCATGATGTCGCACAGCGTCACGATTCCGGTAACCCCGCCGTAGGCGTCTGTCACGACCGCAAAATAATTCTGCTGCTGTTTCATCTGCTCAAAAAGCCGGTTTGCCTTCATGGAATCCGCTGCCAGCATCGGTTTTTGCACCGCGCACTGCATCACTTTGTCACGCGTGTGGTCTTTCATGCGGAAATACGCTTTTCCATCGAGGATTCCCACGACATCCTCGCTTCTCCCCGCAAAGATCGGATAATAGGTATGTACGCTCTCCGCCAGAATCCGATCCCAGACGGCTTCATCCTCCTCCGTGGACAGAGATACCATCTCCCTGCGGTGCGTGCAGATCGTTCCGACTGCAATATCATCAAACCCGAACACGTTCTGTATCATCTCTGTCTCCTCGGTCGGAATCGTTCCCTGCTCTCTTCCCTCGGCAAGCAGCAGCCGGATTTCCTCCTCCGACACCGTCTCCTCTTCCTCCTCCGGGTCAATGCCAAACCGTCTTAACCAGAAATTGGTTGATGCGGTAAGAAGCCACACCAGGGTGCAAAGATCTTCGCCACCAGCGAGAGCATTCCTGCCATTTTAAGCGCCAGCTCCTCCGCCTTTTTCATCGCCACACGCTTCGGCACAAGTTCCCCGAAGACCAGATTAAAATACGCTAAAATCAATGTAATCACCACGATGCACGCGGATTTTAACGCCTCCTCTGCAATCGGTATTCCGGTGCCCCTCAAAAGCGTCACCAACGGCTGTGCAAAGTTTTCCGCGGCAAACGCACTCTGTAAAAATCCGGCGAGCGTGATCGCCACCTGGATCGTGGCAAGGAATTTTGCCGGCTGCTTTATGAGCGCCTCCAGCTTCCCGGCGCGCCTGTCTCCCGCCTCGCAGAGCTGTCGGAGTTTTAAATCACTCATCGAGATTACCGCAATCTCCGCGCTTGCAAATACGGCATTCAAAAAAATCAAAACCATCAATAAGAATATGGGCTGCAACATGTCTGCTCCTTTCTGTTTCCGGCGTCCTGTGATACGCCCTCCTGCTGCCTGTTACGTGTTGTGTCATTTACGCACAAAAAGGTATGACCTTCCGGTGTCAAAAAAAGACCTCCGGTAAGCCATACCTTTACCTATTCATAACACTGCATGGAGCAGCCGTATTCTCTTTTTAAAAGCCTGCATATCTGTGTATCGCTGTCACTGTCCGCACTGTCGTCCATGAAACTGTCACTCTCCTTCCTGCGATGCTAAATAACCGGGAATCCCGTCATTCACGTCATTTAATATACCACGAGTAACTATGACAGTCAATAAATGCGCCTCTACAGATACTGCTAAGGTTTCAGGCAGCAGACGTTTTCTCCTCTTCCTGCCGCACTCCGCCCTTTTTCACCAACAGAACCGCAAACGCTGCCACCACAAACAGCAGCACCGTCACCGCAATGCCTGCCGCCGTGGGCTGGTAGGCAAAATCGAGCCAGCCGGTCTCGCTGCGCACAACCGCCATCACATTCGCCCCGATATGCGCCAGAACGGGCGCATACAAAAAGCCGGTTCTCTCCAGCAGCCATGCGAGCAGCAGGCCTAAAATGCCTGCATACAAAAACTGTACCACGTTCCAGTGCATCACGCCGAAAATAACCGCCGACAGCACGATCGCCGGCACACTGCCACACAGCAGGGATAGTCTTCTCTCCACGACACCACGGTACAAAAGCTCCTCCGCCAGCGGAATCATAAGACAGGAGCCGAGCAGTTCAAACACAACCCCTCCGGCAAAAAACGCCTGATTTGCGCTTTGAAAACCTGCGGACGCCTCAATGAGCGGCGTCATGACAATCACGTTGTTGACAGCCATGCCAAGAGATGCTCCCGCAAACAGCGAGCCAGCCACAGTGCAGAAAAACCTTGCGTCCGGTCTGATGCCGCGCCTGCCATAGACAATCTCCCGAGCAGCGCGGTCCTGCCCGTAATGCATCCAGACGAACGGAATCGTGGCAACCGCACAGAGCATCTGCCGCAACATGTAGGATTCCTCCCCCGCGCCGAGCAGCAGCGTCAGAAAAAAGTAGGCAATCGACGACACCACATAATAGATACCGATCGGATATACGATTCTCCAGATTTTATAAGCGCCTGTCGTCTTCACTCTGCCTCTCCTTCTTTCACTTCGTCATTCTCAATGTATGCCTCCACCTCTTCGATGCGGCCGAAAACCGCCTCCGCACCTGCGGCGAGCAGTTCTTCCCTGGTACCGAAACCATAGCTGACGCCGATACAGCGGATTCCAAACGCCTTTGCTCCGGCAGCGTCATACTTCGTGTCCCCGATCAGGCACAGCTCGTTTTTCCCGATATGGCTGCCCGCCATGCGGCGCCCCAGTTCTTCGAGTACTTCCGCCTTCGTACTGATCGAACCGTCCAGCGTGGAACCTACCACCTCATCAAAATATCCCAGCAGATCGAAGTGCTCTAATATTCTTCTGCACGCCGTCTCAGGCTTTGAGGACGCAAGCGCGAGCAGATAACCATGCTCCTTGAAGCGCGCGATCGCTTCCCTGACGCCGTCGTAGAGGCTGCACTCAAAGATTCCCTTCACGTCAAACCTCTCTCTGTACTTTTCCACAGACTGCCACGCTTCCGCTTCCGTCATGCCATACTTTTCCCGGAACACCGGATCTAACGGCGGTCCGATAAAGCAGCGCAGCTTCGTGCGGTCCGGCTCATCGATCCCGTAGGCATGCAGTGCGTATTGCACGCACTTTGTGATGCCCTCCTCGGAATTGATGATCGTTCCGTCCAGATCAAATAATACAGCTTTTATCATCGTTATTTCTTCGTTCCTTTCGTGTCGCGGCCCGCCACATGCAGCCGGTTTAACATCACAGACTTTCCTTTTACTTCCGTCTGGACGCTCTCGCCCTCTCCGAGCAGATGAATCGCGGTAAGCGCATCTCCGTCCGCAAGCCGCATGCCGCGGACGCCGACCGCCCCCTTTTTCTTCTCCGGAATGCTATCCACCGCAATCCGAAGGAAGAAATCACGCTCGGACTGCATGACGATCGTCTCATTCCCGGCAACAGGATGCACTAAAAGCACCTCATCCCCGTCGGTAAGCTTCGTCGCCGCGGTCGTGCGCTTTGCAACATCAAACTCGCTTCCGTCCACAATCTTAAGCATCGCCATCTTCGTGCCAAAGATCAGCTTGTGGTTGCAGATCGCTCCCAGATTCGTGATATAGACAAAGTTCTCCTCACTGCTGTTATAATTGCTCAGATTGTCAATCGGCGTTCCCTTGTCGCGGAACTTGCCGAATGGCAGATCCAGCACCTTGAGCAGATGCATCTGTCCCTTGTTCGTAAAAATACAGATCTTATCGGTATTCTTACAGGTCAGCACATAGCGGTTCTCCGCATCGGCCGCCTCGCGGTTGCGCTCATACGCCGCCATGTCGATCGTCTTCGCATAGCCAAAGCGATCCATCAGGAATACCACGTCCATCTCCTCAATCTTCTTCTCCTCGACAACCGCCTCTTTGAGATTGTCAATGACAGTGCGCCGCGGTCTGCCATACTCCTTTTTGTAAGCTTCCAGCTCACGGATAATCACCTTTGCCATCGCCGCACGGTTGCTTAAGATTTCATTATACTCCGCAATGTTGGCAAGCGTCTTCTCGTGCTCTTTCAGCAGCGCCTCGATCTCGAGTCCGATCAGCTTGTACAGACGCATCTCTAAAATGGCATCCGCCTGACGCTCCGTAAAACGCAGGCTCTGCGCGTCCTTTTGGGACTGCGCCGACTTAAAGACAATCCCATCGGTGATTCCCTCGGTCAGACAGGCTCTCGCCATCTTGACGTTCGCACTGCCGCGCAGGATCTCGATGATAAGATCGATCACATCGCAGGCGTGGATCAATCCCTCCTGCACTTCCTTCTTCTCCAGCTCCTTAGCGAGCAGCGTTGTATACTTTCTCTTTGCCAGCTCATACTGGAAATTCACATGATGACGTATGATCGGCACAATTCCCATCGTCTCCGGTCTTCCGTCCACCACCGCAAGCATATTGACACCGAACGTGTCCTCAAGCTTGGTCTTCTTGTATAATAAATTCTCCAGATTGGCAGCGTCCGCTCCCTTGCGCAGCTCGATGACAATGCGGATGCCCTCCTTGGAGGACTGGTTCGTGATATCCACAATGTCATTCGTCTTCTTCGTCTCCACAAGGCTGTAGACATCGTTTAAGAACTTTCCGATGTTTGCGCCGATCATCGTATACGGAATCTCGGTAATCACCAGGCGTTCCTTTCCGCCTTTGACCTGCTCAATCTCCACTTTTCCGCGGATCTTGATCTTCCCCACGCCGGTGGAGTAGATGGCTGTCAGCTCGTCCTTGTTGGCGATCACACCGCCGGTCGGAAAATCCGGTCCCGGGATATACTGCATCATCTGCTCGGTGTTGATGTCTGGATTCTTCATATAGGCAATCACGCCGTCAATGACCTCGCCGAAATTGTGCGTCGGAATGCTCGTCGTCATGCCGACCGCAATTCCCTCCGCGCCGTTGATCAAAAGATTCGGCACCTTTACCGGCAGAACCTCCGGCTCCTTCTCCGTCTCGTCAAAGTTCGGCACAAAATCCACGACATCCTTGTCAAGGTCCGCTAAAAACGTCTCCTGCGTCAGCTTCTGAAGTCTCGCCTCCGTGTAACGCATGGCAGCCGCTCCGTCTCCCTCGATGGAGCCGAAGTTGCCGTGTCCGTCCACCAGCGTCTGTCCCATTTTAAAATCCTGCGCCAGCACCACCAACGCACCGTAGATCGAGCTGTCTCCGTGCGGGTGATACTTACCCATGGTATCCCCGACAATACGCGCACTCTTACGGTACGGCTTGTCATAGCGGATGCCGAGTTCATACATATCATAAAGTGTCCGCCTCTGTACCGGCTTTAACCCGTCCCTGATATCCGGCAGTGCACGTGAGATAATCACGCTCATCGCATAGTCGATATAGGATTTCTGCATCAGTTCCGAATACTCGGTGCGGATAATCTGTTCTTCCTGTTTCATGGTAATCCTCATTTCCTGCCGCTTCTTCCTGCGGCTCTCTCATCCCGCGCGTGATCCTGCCGCACGGTATCGCGTCTGTTATGCGTCCACGGTCGCATCCGTCGCATGTTCATAGATAAAGGTCTTGCGCGGCGGCACGTCATTGCCCATCAGAAGCTCCGTGATGTCGGACGCCATGCGACCGTCCTCAATCTCAATCCGCTTTAACAGACGTCTCTTCGGATCGAGCGTCGTCTCCCAGAGCTGCTCCGCGTCCATCTCGCCGAGACCTTTGTACCTCTGCAGTGTAAAACTGCCCTTGTGGCTCCGTCTATAGCGCTCCAGCGCCTCATCATCGTAGAGGTATTCTTCCTCTCCGCGGCTTGGAATCGCCTTGTAAAGCGGCGGCATTGCCACATAGACATGTCCCTCATAGATCAGTTCTGGCATGAACCGGTAGAATAACGTCAAAAGCAGCGTGGAAATATGCGCTCCGTCGACGTCGGCATCCGCCATGATGATAATCTTGTCATAGCGGAGCTTCGTGATGTCGAAATCATTGCCGTAGCCCTCGGAAAATCCGCAGCCGAACGCATTGATCATCGTCTTGATCTCCGCGTTGGCTAAAATCTTATCGATGCTCGCCTTCTCCACGTTTAAGATCTTACCGCGGATCGGCAGAATCGCCTGAAAGCTGCGGTCTCTCGCTGTCTTCGCGGAACCTCCCGCAGAATCTCCCTCGACGATAAAAATCTCGCAGATCGATGCGTCCCTGCTCTCGCAGTTCGCAAGCTTGCCGTTGGAGTCAAAGGAGAACTTCTGCTTTGTCAGAAGATTCGTCTTCGCTTTCTCCTCGGTCTTGCGGATCTTCGCCGCCTTTTCCGCACAGGAAATGACGGTCTTAAGCACTTCCAGATTCTTGTCAAAATAGAGCTGGATCTCGTCGCCGGTCACCTTCGCCGTCGCCCGCGACGCGTCCTGGTTATCCAGCTTCGTCTTCGTCTGTCCCTCGAAGCGCGGATCCGGGTGCTTGATGGAGACGACTGCCGTCATGCCGTTGCGCACGTCCGCACCGGTAAAATTGGCGTCCTTATCCTTTAAGATGCCAAGCTCTCTCGCATAGGCATTAATAACAGTCGTAAACACCGTCTTAAAACCGGTGATGTGTGTTCCGCCCTCCGCGTTGAAAATATTATTACAGAAGCCCAGAATATTCTCATGAAATTCGTTCGTGTACTGGAACGCCGCCTCGACGGTAATGCCCTCAGTCTCTCCCTTAAAATACACGACATCATGCAGAACTTCCGTGCTCTTGTTGAGATCCTTCACAAACCCCTTGATGCCTTCCGGCTCGTGGTAGACGATATGCTCGGTCTCCTCCCCTCTCCGGTCCTCATAGATGATCGTAAGCTCCGGGTTTAAATATGCCGTCTCATGCATACGGCTCTTGACCTCGTCCTCCTTGAAACGCGTCTTCTCGAAAATCTCCGGGTCCGGCAGGAAATTGACCTTCGTTCCGGTCTTCTTCGTCTTACCAATCTTCGGGAGCAGTCCGTTCTCAAGCTCCACCACCGGCACACCGCGCTCATAGCGGTCGTGATGAATGTAGCCGTCTCTGCTGATCTCGACGTCCATATAGGTGGACAGTGCATTCACGACCGAGGAACCCACTCCGTGCAGTCCGCCGCTGGTCTTGTATGCGGAATCGTCAAACTTGCCGCCCGCATGCAGCGTCGTGTACACAATTCGCGCTGCCGACACGCCCTTCGCGTGCATGCCGACCGGCACGCCTCGTCCGTTATCTTCCACTGTACAGGAGCCATCCGCCTCCAATGTGACATATATGGTATCGCAGGCACCCGCCAGATGCTCGTCCACTGCGTTGTCCACAATCTCGTAAATAAGATGATTCAGACCCTTTCTGGACACGCTTCCGATGTACATTCCGGGTCTCTTCCTTACGGCTTCGAGTCCTTCCAGAACGGAAATACTACTCTCGTCATAAGTCTCTTTCTTTGCCATGTTCTTCTTCCTTTCCTTGACATTCCTCTGGATAATATAACATACTGGGAAAACCCGTGCAAGCAACAGAACGTATGTTTTGTAAAAATTTTCTATTTTTGTGCAAACAGACGAAATACGCGGAAAAGAATCCGATTGCTTTCTTTGTCCGCGTATTATCATTTGCTTTTCTGTTGTATCTTACATGTTCATCAGCTCGGCTGCCTTATCCTTCAGATCAGAGGAAATCTCCTTCACCGAATCTGTGGATGCGGCGATCTCCTCGGTGCTTGCCGCCAGATTGGTCATCCGCTCATCCACTTCCCGGATAATCTCTGTCAGATGATCCGACTCCTCCAACAGCTTTCCGATCGCCTGACTGATCTCATTCTTGTTATCGTTGCTGTCGTTTGCGGTTGCTCTGCTGTTCTCCGAGAGATTCTTGATCTCCTCCGCCACCACCGCAAATCCTCTGCCTGCCGCACCGGCACGGGCAGCCTCGATGGAAGCGTTCAGTGAGAGCAGATTGGTCTGGTTGGCAATCTTCGTGATGTCGTTGTTGTTGTTCTCAAGCTTATCCAAAAGCTCCGTGATCGCCTCAAACGACTGCCGCATCTCCTGGCAGAATCCGGTCACGCCGGTCATCGCATCCGTAATCGCCGTGCTCTCGCTCGCATTGCTGCTATTCCCGGCAGCCATCTGCCCGATGGCGGAATCCAGTTCCTGAAAATCGGAATTCAGTCCCTCGATAATTCCTGCAATCAGATCGCTTCTGCGCTGGATCTCCACATTCGCCTGCTGGCTTTCCTCCGCAGCCGCCTGTGCCGCACGCCCTCTTTCCTCCGCCTCGTTCTTGATAAAATGAATACAGGAATTCTCACTGTTGCACCCGTTGTAGATCGCTGTCGCCATATCCCGGCAGGTCTTATAACCGCAGGCGCTGCAGTCGATCGCACGATCCATCGCCGTCTGCTTGTTCAGACGGCTGTATACTGCTTCTAACTCCTGTCCCTCCGGCACGCGGATCTCATTCCCCTTCGACCGGTCGGTATACCGGCGCGTAAAATCCGCCGGATCAAGCTGCGCAAACTGACGGTTCAGCTGTGCCAGCCGCTGCTTCGGCGTCGCCGATCTCGCCCACGGTCCCTTGACCTTCTTGCTCTTCTCCCGGATCTTATGCAGCTCGTAGAGCACATCATCCCCGGCAGTCTTCTCCGGCTCAACGCCCGTACCGTAGATGCATCCCATCGCACAGTTCAGCGCATCGACCATAAACGGCAGTTCCTTGTGCTCTGCGACACGCTTGCGATAGGCATCCAGGAATTCATAGACATGGCGCTCTCCCTCAATCTGCCGGATAAATACATCCTCTCCGCAGAACCAGTAGACATTCTCCTTCAGTCCTCCCGGCATCGGATAGATCGAGCCGAGACCGTATTCGATCTCATCGCTGACCCCCGGTCCACTGATCCGGTGCTTCCTGCAGTAATCCATCAGGTGATCGAATGTCACATTATAAGAAACATAGCCGTCTGTATCCGGATCGGAAATCTCGTTCTTCTTCGCAATGCACGGACTGATGAACGCAAGCTTGTCCATGATATGTAAATACTTCTTCGCGTAGATTGCCGCACACATCATCGGGCTGTGTACCGGCATCAGCTTCGGAAGCAGTTCCGGTGCATACATCTCGATGTAGTTGACCACCGCAGGACACGGCTGCGAGATCCCGCCCGTAAACTGATTCTTCGTAATATAATTGATATACGCCCAGGTCGTAATGTCGGCGCCAAAGCTGACACTGATGATCCGCTTTGCCCCCATCTGTCTTAAGCCGCCTAAAATCTGCTCATACTCTCTGGGATAATTCGCCAGAAATGCCGGTGCCAGAAGCAGTGAAATGGATTCGCCTCTCTGCAGATCCGCAAAAAACTGCTCCGTATCATCGGCATATTCCCTCGCCTGATGTTCACAGGCATCAAAACATGCACCGCAGTTGATGCACTGTGCATGGTTGACCTCAATGCGTGACTTCCCGTCCACCACGACAGCCTGATTCGCTGTCAGAATGGGACAGACGGAAATGCACCGGTTGCACCCAATACAGTTCTCATTCGTGTAAACATAGCCAGCCATAACTCTTCCACTCCCTTATGCTGTCTTTTGTTTAATTTTAACATATAGTGTTGTTTTCATCAACTAATTCAGTGCATTATCACTATTTTTGACATACTGCATGTGGGAAATGACCATCATTGCAATCTTGAATGTCATCGCATCATCAAACTTGCGGATATCAAGTCCGATGACCTTCTCCAGGCGCTCCAGACGGTACACCAACGTGTTCCTGTGCACGTAAAGCTGTCTTGCCGTTTCAGAGATATTCAGATTGTTCTCAAAGAATTTCTGGATCGTTGTCGTCGTCTCCTCGTTGAACACATCCGGAATTTCATCCCCGAATACCTCATGAATAAACATCTCGCACAGAGACATCGGGAGCTGATAGATCAGTCTGCCAATACCCAGATAACGGTACGCGATCGTCTCTTTTTCCGCGTAGAAGATTTTTCCCACCTCAAGCGCCATCTTTGCCTCCTGGTAGGATTTCGCAATATCCTGCAGGTTGTTCACACGGTTGCCGTAGCCGACCCGGACGCGTACCATCGCCTCCGCATGCATATTGTCCACGATCATTGACGCCAGGGACACCAGATCCTCGTCCTCTCCCATCTCTCTGGTGTCTTTGATGAGCACAATGCTCTGCTCGTCCACCTCAGTCACAAAATCCCTGGTCTTCGCCGCGAACAGATTCTTGACCAGTTCGATCGCTGTGGCGTCCTTCTTCCCTTCCAGCTCGATCACAAATACCACGCGCTCCGCCTGTTCGATGTGAAGCTTCTGCGCCTTGTTGTACATATCTACCACAAGCATATTGCCGAGCAGGATATTCTGCATGAAGTTGTTCCGGTCAAACTGCTCCATGTAAGCAGACACAAGCGTCCGGATCTGGCAGACCGCCAGTCTTCCGACCATGTACGCGTCCTCCGCAGAAGATTTGGTCAAAAGGACATATTCCAGTTCCCCGTCCACATACACCTTAAAGAAATGACATCCGGACAGCATCTGGCTCTCCGCCATGGAACCCGCAAAAGAATTCACAGCGTACTCCATATCCCCTTCCGTTTCAAACGTCGCTGCCACCTGCTTTCCCTTATCCGTATATAGTGCCAGATCAATCTTGGAAATCTCTTTTATCTCATCTAATGCTGCCTGTATCTTGTGATTCGAAATCATGTGTCTCGCCTTTCCTGTCAAATATTACTGTACATTGACATGCCTCATGTGTTCCATACGTTAATAAAAACTGGGTACAACATGTGCACCCAGTTTTACTTTTAAGTCCTATTCAATTCTAACGGATTAGTTGGTAATTGTCAATTCTGTTTCTTTGTCGAATACGTGAATCTTCTCCGGATCAATTGCCATCTTGATGTGGTCGCCCATACGTGCAGTTGTTCTGGAATCAACCTTTGCAGTCATGCTTGCGCCTGCAACTTTGAAGTATAACAGTACCTCAGAACCTAATAACTCATATCCTGTTACATCTGTCTCGAATGCAGCATCCTTATGAGCCTCGATCTCGATCTCGGAATCACCGATATCTTCCGGTCTGATACCCATAACAACAGTCTTGCCGTTGTATCCGCCGTCAGCTAACTTCTTAGCTTTTGCAGGAGGAAGAACAACTGTTGTGTTCTCGAAGGAAAGGCTTACTTTCTCACCCTCAACCTTGCATACAGCATCTACGAAGTTCATCTGCGGAGATCCGATGAATCCTGCTACGAATAAGTTATTCGGCTCGTTGTATAACTTCTGCGGGGAATCTACCTGCATGATAACGCCGTCCTTTAATACGACGATTCTGGTACCAAGTGTCATAGCCTCGGTCTGATCATGTGTTACGTAGATGATGGTTGCTTTTAATCTGTTATGTAAGGAAGCGATCTCGGAACGCATCTGTACACGAAGCTTTGCATCCAGGTTGGAGAGCGGCTCATCCATCAGGAATACCTTCGGGTTACGTACGATGGCACGTCCCATGGCAACACGCTGTCTCTGTCCACCGGAGAGAGCCTTCGGCTTACGGTCTAATAATTTCTCAAGGTCAAGGATCTTTGCAGCCTCCTCAACTTTTCTCTTAATCTCATCCTTCGGAACTTTTCTTAACTTAAGACCGAATGCCATGTTGTCGAATACGGTCATATGCGGATACAGAGCGTAGTTCTGGAATACCATTGCGATATCACGATCCTTCGGCTCTACGTCGTTCATGAGCTTTCCGTCGATGTAGAACTCACCGGAGGAGATCTCCTCAAGACCTGCGATCATACGAAGTGTAGTAGACTTACCACATCCGGAAGGTCCTACGAAGATAATGAACTCCTGATCCTCTACTTCAAGGTTGAAATCCTTAACAGCCTCAAAGCCGTTCGGATATACTTTGCAAACGTTTTTCAATGATAAACTTGCCATTGGTACGATACCTCCTAAAATTTGTTCGTTTTTAACTACTCTTACTATACAAAAAAAACAGCCAAAATACCATAGACCGCCTACACAAAGAATTTTTGCTTTTCTTGTAGAATGTCACAGTGTTTTGGTTGTTTTTTCTATTCTTTCGTCAAACCGACAGGTTTTCCATCAAAAAGTAAGCACTTTGACGAACGCATTACTGTTTTCCAGTGCTTCCGAATCCGCCGCGGTTTTTGTTGCCGAGGCTCTCCACCTCGTCAAACGTGATCTTCGGCTGATTTTCAAAAATGCGGAACTGGCAGATGCGGTCATTGACGTGAATCACCGTGTCGCGCACCGCATAGACCGGCATCCGCCACATATCGTCATCCCCGCAGTAGGTGCCATCGATAATGCCGCAGCTGTTCGTCTGGATGATTCCGTAATTTTTGAAAGTGGAGCTTCTCGGTACCACATGCGCCTCATAGCCCTCCGGAAGCTCCATGGCAACGCCGAGTGGAATCAGACAGAACTCCCCCGCTTTCAGTGTCACTTCCTCAGACGCCCGAAGATCGATCCAGTCCGACTTTCCGTCAATATAGGTCAGACGTTCAATCGCATCCGTAAAATATTTAATCCTGATCTGTGGCATGTATGTTCCTCCTGTTATGTCGATTTCTTTATGTTTCCCACTCCGGGGCGCCATGTCGCATTTCTATGCTTCCCACTCCGGGGCACCATGTCGCATTTCTATGCTTCCCACTCCAGGGCACTATGCTCTGCACGCCGGTCGCGCATCATCAGTTCCCGCACTGCTTCTTTTGCCGGCTTATCCTCAAAAAGCACACAGTTGACTTCCTCGATGATCGGCATATCGACCCCGTATTTTTTTGCAAGCGCGATCGCCGCCTTGGCGGAATACACGCCCTCGACCACCATCTTGACCTCATCCATCGCCTGCTTCATGGTATAGCCCTGCCCGATCAGCATTCCTGCTTTGCGGTTTCTGCTGTGTCTGCTCTCACATGTCACGATCAGATCTCCGATTCCGGTCAGACCGCTCAGTGTCTCCGCCTTTGCCCCCATCTTGATGGCAAGACGCGACATTTCCGTGATTCCGCGCGTGATTAACGCCGCTTTGGTGTTGTCCCCGTAGCCGAGTCCGTCCGCCATACCGGCTGCCAGTGCAATGACGTTCTTCAGGGAACCTCCCAGTTCCATGCCGAGCACATCCGGGCTTGTGTACACGCGGAACACCTCATTCATGAAAATATCCTGCACGCCCTCTGCCACCTTGCGCTTCTTTGCTCCGGCAACAACGGTCGTCGGCAGTCCGACGCCAACCTCCTCGGCGTGGCTCGGTCCGCACATCACGGCAACCTCCGCCGCAGGTACTTCCTCTTCTACAATATCGGAGAGCGTCATCAGCGTATTTTCCTCAATGCCCTTTGCCACACAGACAATGATCTGTCCCGCCTTCACAAAAGGCGCCATGCTTTTTGCCGTGCTTCTGGTGAATACAGACGGTACCGCCAGAATCAGATATTCCTTATCTTCCACTGCCGCCTTAAGATCTGTGGTAAATTCCATATCCTCCGGAAGCTTCACTCCCGGAAGCTTATCCACATGCTCATGCCGTTCGCGCAGCATCGCGATCTCCGCTTCCACAATCGACCACACCGTCACCTGGCTGCCGTTGGTGTGCAACACTTTCGCGAGCGCCGTCCCCCAGCTTCCCGCTCCGATTACCGCTACTTTTGCCATATCTTTTATTTCCCCTCCTGTTTGTTCTTCTTGAACGTGAACTTATTCTCCGTGCCGTGCAGCAGACGTCCAATGTTACTCCTGTGACGCCACAGCGCCATCACCGTAAAGCAGGCGCTCACCACATAGAACTCCGGGAGATATGCGGCATCGATATGCAGATATCCCATATGTCCGAAGATCAATACCTGCACCAGATAACTCATTACCACCAGAATCGATCCAAGGGACACATATCTTGTGATCGCGATGGAACCGATGAATAAGATCAGGCAGACCGGTGCTGCCATCGGGCACACCGCGAGAATCATGCCCGACGTGCAGGCGATTCCCTTTCCACCCTTGAACTTGAGATAAAACGGAAAATTGTGTCCGAGCACAGCTCCGAAGCCGGCATACAGTTCCAGAATCTTAACCGCATCCGGATAAGCGTTCCGGAACAAAACCTTTACCAGAAGAACTGCCAGAATTGCCTTGCACAGATCTCCCGCAAACGTAATCAGTCCCGCCTTGATTCCAAGCACGCGCAGGGAATTTGTCGTCCCCGCGTTGCCACTTCCCTCACTGCGGATATCAATCCCCTGGCTTTTTCCGTAGAGATACCCCGTCTGAAACAGTCCAAACAGATACCCGATTCCCAATGCAATAACCCTTGCTCCTATCATCACTGCTCTTCCTTTCTCTCCCGAATAATGAATTTCAGTGCCGTTCCGCGGAAACCGAACGTCTCACGGATACGGTTCTCCAGATACCTGGTGTAGGAAAAATGCATCAATTCCTTATCGTTGACGAAGATCACGAAGGTCGGCGGCTTTACCGCAACCTGTGTCGTATAGTAGATGCGCAGACGTTTTCCCTTGTCTGACGGCGGCTGCTGCATGGCAACCGCCTCTGTCACGATCTCGTTTAAGACACCGGTCGCCACACGCATGCTGTTGTTCGCAATGACCACATCGATCAGCTCAAAAATCTTATTTAAGCGCTGTCCCGATTTTGCGGAGATAAAAATAATCTCGGCATATGGCATAAAGCTTAAAATCTGACGGATCTTCTCCGTGTGACGGTAGATCGTCTTGTCATCCTTCTCGATCGCATCCCACTTGTTGACCGCGATGATAATCCCTTTTCCGCGCTCGTGTGCGATTCCGGCAATCTTGGCATCCTGCTCCGTGACGCCCTCCGTCGCATCGATCACGATGATGCAGACATCCGCCCGTTCCACCGCTGTCACCGCACGGATGATGCTGTAGCGCTCAATCTCTTCCTTAATCTTATTCTTCCGTCTAAGACCTGCAGTATCAATAAAGACATATTCTTTTCCGTCGTAGGTAATGTCGGTATCAATCGCATCGCGCGTGGTTCCCGCAATGTCGGAGACAATCACACGGTCCTCCTGTGCCAGCTTGTTAATGAGGGAGGACTTGCCGACATTCGGCTTACCGATGATCGCAACCTTCGGGCGCTCGTCCTCCTCCTCGTCCTTCGCATAGTCTGGGAAGTGCTTGACCACTTCATCCAGCATATCTCCAAGTCCCAGCATGGATGCCGCCGAGATCGGGAACGGATCGCCGATGCCGAGATTGTAGAACTCATACACGTCCGGCATGAACTTCTCAAAGCTGTCCACTTTGTTGACCACAAGCACGACCGGCTTGCCGGAACGTCTGAGCATATCTGCCACCTTGGAATCCGAATCCTGCAGTCCCTGTCTGACATCCGTGAGGAAAATAATCACGTCCGCCGTCGCAATGGCAATCTCCGCCTGCTCTCTCATCTGCGAGAGAATGACATCTCTGCTGTCCGGCTCAATACCGCCGGTATCGATCATCGTAAAATGATAATCCAGCCAGTTGACGTCCGCATAGATACGGTCTCTTGTCACTCCCGGCGTATCCTTTACAATTGAAATTCGCTCTCCTGCAAGTGCGTTGAACAGTGTGGATTTTCCAACATTCGGACGCCCTACAACCGCTACTACGGGTTTACTCATCTATCTGACCTTTCCTTTCTATAAAAAACAATATCGTCCATCTTCTTACTGACAGGCAGACTTCACCTGTCCCTATCATAATCCTGACCGCTTGATTTTACAATATCTGTCCCGACTTGTAAAGCAGTTTAACAAAGGCAGGCAAGAGGAACTGCCGCAATAAGCATAGACCTCTTTGTGGGATACGTAATATTATTAGAAAACCAGCCCTTGGGATTTCAGATGAAAATGCAAATGGAAATTCGGTTCAACAAATGTGGCATTTCTAACCAACCGAATGTTTGCATCTTCGATGATCCGTGTCTTTCCAAGTTTGGAGCACTCCGCGGGTCATGTCCGCATCCCGGAGACAATTTGTAGGACTTTTTTGTGTGTCCCTTATTGGCACCAGACAACAGATGGCATAAATGCCACCTTTATGTCGAACAAAACATAACCGCGCGAAGCCGATGTCTGAATTGCCATCTGCCATGTTTTTAATAGCAGATGGCAGTGAGTTTCGGTTCGCGCGGTTTTATATTGTCTGTGAAGAGGTGCCCTTAGGGACACCAGAAAGTCCGCCCATTGTCTCCGGTGTGTCGGACATGCACCCGGCGGATTGTCAAAACGTGGAAGAGACACGGAATCTGATGCAAACATTCAGCTGGAAGAAATGCTCACATTTTTCTCCAACGAATATTCCCTCTGCATTTCCACATGAAATCCCCAAGTGCGTTTCTTATAATATTACTTATCACCCCAAAGAGACCTGGGCTTATTGCGACAATTCCTTTTGGTATTCCATGAAGCAAAAAAGTTCCATTACACCGGAATGCCGGTTGACAATGCAGAGGCATCATATTAGTATTAGTGAGAATGAATATCAATATCAAAAGAGAAAAGGTGTGTGGAAAATATGACGTTAGAGGAACTACCAATCGGAAAGCGCGCTGCTATTACGGCGGTCGGCGGAGAGGGCACACTGCGGTGCCGGCTGTTAGATATGGGACTGATCCCGAAGACTGCTGTGGAGGTGCGTAAGGTGGCTCCGATGGGAGATCCGATTGAAATACGCATCCGCGGGTATGAGCTTACGATCCGGCGGGAGGACGCAGCGAAAATTGAAGTGAAACCGGAGGAAGAAAAATGATATTTGCATTGGCTGGAAACCAGAACTGCGGTAAGACGACGTTGTTTAATCAGCTGACAGGAGCTAACCAGCATGTCGGCAATTTCCCTGGCGTTACGGTGGATCAGAAGATGGGGGAAATCCGCTCCACGAAGAATTGTTCCGTGGTAGATCTCCCCGGAATCTATTCCATCAGACCTTATACCAATGAGGAGATTGTCACCAGAGATTTTATCTTAAATGAGAAGCCGGATGGAATCATCAACATTGTGGATGCAACGAACATCGAGAGAAATCTTTACCTGACGCTCCAGCTTCTGGAAATGCACATTCCGATGGTGTTAGCACTCAATATGATGGATGAGGTCCGCGGAAACGGAGGTTCCATTGATTACAGACAGATGTCGCAGGAATTAGGGATTCCCGTGATTCCGATCAGTGCGGCGAAGGACGAGGGAATTGAGGATCTGATTGCGGCGATCGTGGAAGTCGCGGGCAAAAAGATACCGCCCAAAGTCATGGATTTCTGCGAGCAGGGACCGGTACACCGCTGCATTCACGCGGTGTCGCATCAGGTGGAGGATCATGCGGTAAATATCGGGATGTCACCGCGCTTTGCGGCGACGAAGATTGTGGAAAATGACACGGACATTATAGAGCGTCTGGCTCTTTCTGAGAATGAGCTGGAAATGATGGAACACAGTATCGCGGAGATGGAAAAAGACTGCGGACTGGACCGGAATGCGGCGTTAGCCGACATGCGGTATACCTTTATAGAGAAGGTGTGCAAAAAAACGGTTAAAAAATGTCAGGAGAGCAGAGAACACATCCGGAGTGTGAAAATCGACGGTGTGCTCACGAACAAGTACCTTGCGATTCCGATGTTTCTTTTGATCATGTTTTTGATTTTCTGGCTGACGTTCCATGTGGTCGGCGCGGCTCTGAGCGACTGGCTGGCGATGGGAATCGACGCGTTTACTGCCGTCTGCGACAGGGGACTTACCGCGTACGGACTGAATCCGGTTGTGCACAGCCTGCTCATCGATGGTGTTTTTGCCGGCGTCGGGAGTGTGTTAAGCTTCCTGCCGATCATCGTGGTGCTGTTTTTCTTCCTCTCGATTCTGGAGGACTCCGGCTACATGGCGCGCGTGGCTTTCGTGATGGACAAGCCGCTGCGTAAGATCGGACTTTCCGGGCGAAGCTTTGTACCAATGCTGATCGGATTCGGCTGTACGGTTCCGGCGGTCATGGCGACAAGGACGCTGTCGAGTGAGAGAGACCGGAAGATGACAATTATGCTCACGCCTTATATGAGCTGTTCTGCCAAAATACCGATCTACGCGGTGTTTGCGGCGGCATTTTTCCCGGGAAACGAGGCGGTCGTGATGATACTTCTCTACACGGCGGGAATTGTGGTCGGCATCTTATCCGCGCTGGTATTGAATCATACGGCGTTCCGCGGGAATCCGATTCCGTTTGTCATGGAACTGCCGAATTACCGTTTCCCGTCGGCAAAGAGTGTCGGACAGCTGATCTGGGATAAGGCAAAGGATTTCCTGGAGCGCGCGTTTACCATTATCTTTGTGGCAACGATTGTCATCTGGTTCTTGCAGACCTTTGATCTGAAGCTTAATGTGGTGACAGACAGTGAGAAAAGTCTGCTCGCTCTGGTGGGGCAGTGGATCGCACCGCTGTTTGGACCGCTCGGTTTTTCGGACTGGAGGGTTTCTACGGCGTTGATTACCGGATTTACGGCAAAAGAGGCGGTGGTCAGCACCTTGAGTGTGTTGACTGGCACGGCGACTGCCAATCTAAGCAGGGTGCTCGGAAGTATGTTTACCGGGCGCTCGGCGGCAAGCTTCCTTGTGTTTACGCTGCTTTACACGCCGTGTGTTGCAGCCATTGCGGCGGTGAAGCGTGAGATGGGAAGCGGCATGCGGGCATTTCTCGTCGTGGTGCTTCAATGCGCGGTCGCGTGGCTGATGGCATTTGCGGTTTATCAGATAGGAGGAATCTTCTTTTGAGTGGGTTGCATGCGTTGGATCTGATTGTGCTGGGGTGTATCCTTTTGTGGATCATCCTGGCGCTTTTGTATATGGGAAAAAGAAAAAAAGACAAAGAAGATTGTGGCTGCTGTGGTCACTGCTCATCCTGCAGCGGATGTAAAAGTGGGAGAAAGGATAAGAAAAATTAAAAAAAAGGAACAACCGATTGCGCATTTTGTAAAATAGGTGTAAAATATATAAAATGAGTGCAAAATCGTGTATAAGAACAGAAGAGGCGGCAGAGAGAATTTGCACATACAGATACGAATACAAAGGAAGGGGATTTCAGATGAAGAAGCATGTTATTGCGGCGGTTGCAGCGACAACCTTTGTTACAACAGCAATGGCGGGCTGTACAAGTGCGGATACGACGGCAGGTGGAGAGTCCGTAAACGGTGAACCGTCCGTATTGCAGACGGAGGCGGTCATGGATTCGACAGAGTTGTCCGGCGATGCAGCGGAGGATGACGGCAAGGTTACATTGACCGTATGGGCAGAGGAGGCCAATTTTGATGTTCTGCAGGAGATGATCGACAGCTTCGAGCAGAAATATGCAGGACAGGCAGATTTTGATATTCAGCTTGCGGAGAATGCAGATGCTGAGACGCGCAATACGCTGCTTGGAGATGTACATAACGGAGCGGATGTCTTCCCGCTGCCGGACGATCAGCTTACCAGCATGGTTGCAGCCGGTGCCTTAGAGCAGGTACCAAATGCAGATGAGATCCGGGAGGCGAATCTGGATGAGGCGGTTGCAGCGGCTTCTGTGAATGATACGCTGTACGCTTACCCGATGACGGCGGACAACGGATATTTTCTGTATTACGATAAGAATTACCTGACGGAAGAGGACGTCCAGACGATGGATGGGCTTCTGGCAGCAGCGGGCGCTGTGGGCAAGAAGGTGACGATGGACTGGAGTTCCGGCTGGTACCTCTATGCGTTTTTCGGCAACACCGGACTGGATTTCGGTGTAAATGACGACGGGGTGACGAACTACTGCGACTGGAATGCGACGGAAGGCAGCATAAAGGGAACCGACATTGAGGAGGCGCTGCTTGCCATCGCACAGAATCCGGCGTTTTTAAGCTGTACCGACACGGAATTCATGGAGGGCGTGCAGGACGGAACGGTTGTGGCAGGCGTCAGCGGCGTGTGGAATGCATCGGAGATCAAAAAGGTATGGGGCAACGATTACGGGGCAGTGAAGCTTCCGACCTACACCTGCGCGGGACAGCAGATCCAGATGGCCTCTTTCACGGGCTATAAGATGATGGGCGTCAACGCCTATTCCAAGCACAAGGACTGGGCATTAAAGCTTGCAGACTGGTTTACAAACGAGGAGAACCAGATGCTGCGTCTTGAGGAGCGCGATCAGGGACCTTCCAATAAAAACGCGGCTGCGTCGGAGCAGGTACAGGCGGTGCCTGCCATCCAGGCAGTCATTGCGCAGGCGCAGTACGGCAAACTCCAGCGTGTGGGCAACAGCTTCTGGGATGCGACGACGGAGTTCGGCAATCTGATGGCGACAGGCAGCACAAACGGAACGGATCCGCAGGAAGTGATGGATACGCTTGTGGCTGGAATTACACAGTCGACGGTACAGTAACGGGGAGGAGCAGGATATGAAGAAAAAAAGCTATATCAGTACAAAGTTTATTATTCTGATTCCGGTATTTATCCTGGGATTTGTGTCAGTCGTTTCCAATATTCTGGCAGTGACCAATATTAAGAGAGTAAATGCAAATGCAACGCAGATTGCAAACGGCTACATGAGCTGTATTTCAGAGCTCGGCGATATTCAGAAAGAGACGCTTCTGATCCACAGACTGGGACTGTCCCATATCGTGGCGACCGACTTAAATACCATGATCTCGCTGGTCGAGACCATCCGGAGTGAGCAGGAGACCTTAGAGACATATCTGGATGATTTCCAGGAATATGTGACAGACGACAACAAGGCGGAATACGATGCGCTGGTGTCCAACTACGAGGGAATGAAGTACGAGCTTGCCAACCTCATGGCATACAGTGCCAACAACGATAACGAGGCGGCTTATGCGCTGGCAAACGGCAAGATCGCCGATTATTCCAGTGCAATGCAGGAGAGCATTGCGGCAATCCGCACCAATGTCAGCGAAAATGCGGATGTGGCAAAGGAACAGCTTGCAGCGGTCTACCGGACGGCAATCGCGGCGAGCACGGCATCCATCATCATCAGTGTGGCGGCGCTGCTTGCAACTCTGATCTGCGTATTCCAGCTGGTAATTATCCCTCTGTTAAAGACACAGAAGGAGATCACAGATATTATTGAGGACATTGACAAGCGCGAGGGCGATCTGACGAGACGTGTGAGCGTGCACGCCAACCAGGAGGTCGCGGCGGTCGGCAACGGCATCAACGTGTTTATGGACAAGCTTCAGGATATTTTCAAGGTGATCGTGAACAATTCAACCAGAATGGAATCTGTGGTCGGCGAGGTGCGCGACAGCGTCGTGACATCGAATGGCAGTGTGTCGGATCTGTCGGCACTCACAGAAGAACTTTCTGCCACGATGGAGGAGATGTCAGCCAATGCATCCCTCATCAATACGAACACCGAGTCTGTAAAGCAGGAAGTTGATCAGATCGCGGAGCGCACGTCAGAGATCAACGCGTACACCCGCGAGATGAAGGAACATGCGGATTCCATGGAGGCTTCCGCAAGGGAGAACATGGAGTCTACCGGAGCCAAGGTCAATGAGATTTTAACCGTATTAAATCAGGCAATCGAGGACAGCAAGAGCGTAAATCAGGTAAACAGCCTGACCGATGATATTTTAAATATTGCAAGCCAGACCAACCTTCTGGCGTTAAATGCCTCCATCGAGGCAGCGAGAGCAGGGGAAGCGGGCAGAGGATTTTCCGTTGTTGCGACGGAGATCAGCCAGCTTGCAGCCGCCAGCCAGGAGGCAGCCAACCGTATCCAGCAGATCAACCGCGTTGTGACGGAGGCGGTTGGAAACCTCACGGAACATTCCAACGGACTGGTGCAGTATATGAATGATTCCATTCTTCCGGAGTTTGAGGCGTTTGTCGATGCCGGAAGTGCGTACCGGGAGAAGGCAACCCACATTGAGACCAGCATGGGAGACTTTACCGAGAAGACGGAGGTCTTAAAGAAGACGATGGCAGAGATCGCGGATTCCATCAACACGATTGCACATGCGATCGAGGAGGGTGTGAAGGGCGTTTCCAGCGCTGCCGACAGCACGCAGGTGCTCGTGGGCGACATGGAGGACATCACGCGCCATATGGACGAGAACCAGCACATCGCGGCAGATTTGAAGCGCGAGACAGAGGTCTTCAAAAAATTATAGGCACAGGATTTGTCCGCTTGCCAGAAGTATCAAATTGTTATATAATAGCCTGTGGTCATGTCACAAGACAAAGGACAGCCACAGGCTGTTGTTATTCAGGAAAGAAACAGCACCGTAAGGTGTTATACAATGGAGGTTTAAGATGAGTAAAGTCAGAACCAGATTCGCACCAAGCCCGACAGGAAGAATGCATGTCGGCAATCTGCGATCCGCATTATATGAGTTTTTAATTGCAAAGCATGCCGGAGGAGATTTCATGCTTCGCATTGAGGATACCGATCAGGAGCGCTATGTGGAGGGCGCTGTCGAGATTATCTACCGCACGCTGCAGGAGACGGGACTTGTACACGATGAGGGACCGGACAAGGACGGCGGATACGGTCCTTATGTACAGAGCGAGCGTATGAAGACCGGCATTTACATGAAATATGCTAAAGAGCTGATTGAGAAGGGGGAGGCATATTACTGCTTCTGTGACAAGGAGCGTCTGGCATCCCTTAAGACAGAGGTGGTCGAGGGCAAGGAGATCACGCTCTACGACAAGCACTGCCTGCACCTTAGCAAGGAGGAGATTGAGGCAAATCTTGCTGCCGGCAAGCCGTTTGTCATCCGTCAGAATATTCCGAATGAGGGAACGACAACCTTCCACGACGAACTTTACGGAGATATCACCGTGGAGAACGCAGAACTGGACGATATGATTTTAATCAAGTCGGACGGATACCCGACTTACAACTTTGCAAATGTTGTTGATGACCACACGATGAATATTACACATGTGGTTCGCGGAAACGAATACCTCTCCTCAGCACCGAAGTATCAGCGTCTTTATGATGCGTTCGGCTGGGAGTCACCGGTGTACATTCATCTGCCGTTAATTACGGATGAGAACCATAAAAAGCTTTCCAAGCGCAGCGGACATTCTTCCTTTGAGGATCTCTTAGAGCAGGGATTCCTGTCCGAGGCAGTGGTCAACTACATCGCACTTTTGGGATGGAGCCCGGAGGACAACCGTGAGATCTTTACCCTGGATGAGCTGATCAAAGAGTTCGACTATCACAGAATCAGCAAATCCCCGGCGGTGTTCGATTACACCAAGTTAAAGTGGATGAACGGGGAGTACATCAAGGCGATGGATTTTGACCGTTTTTATGAGATGGCGGAGCCGTATCTGCGCGAGGTCATTCACAAGGATATGGATTTGAAGAAGATTGCAGCGATGGTGAAGACCCGTATCGAGGTTTTCCCGGAGATCCGCGACCACATCGACTTCTTCGAGGAACTGCCGGAGTACGATATTGCGATGTACACACACAAGAAGATGAAGACCAATGCAGAGACCTCGCTGGAGGTTTTAAGCGACGTCCTGCCGCTGCTGGAAGCGCAGGAGGATTTTTCCAATGATGCACTCTATGCGACGCTCCTTAAGTATGTTGAGGAAAAGGGCGTGAAGAACGGCTATGTGATGTGGCCGATCCGTACCGCAGTGTCCGGCAAACAGATGACGCCGGGCGGAGCGACAGAGCTGATGGAGGTTTTAGGCAAAGAGGAATCCATTGCGAGAATCAAAAAAGGCATTTCCATGTTACAGAAATAATCAGAGGTAATCTATGAGTTTTAACCCGTCTCAGCGTGAGGCCATCCGTCACAAGGATGGTCCCATGCTCGTACTGGCCGGGCCCGGTTCGGGCAAGACCCTTGTCATTACGGAACGCACCAGACATTTGATAACAGAATATGGAATCAATCCGGCAAACATTCTTGTCATCACGTTTACAAGAGCGGCGGCAACGGAGATGAAGGAACGTTTTTTGCGCCTGATGGGCGGAAAATCTTCCGCAGTGACGTTTGGAACTTTCCACGCCGTCTTTTTTATGATCTTAAAGCACGCCTACCACTATCAGGCGGAGAACATCATCCGCGAGGAGCAGCGGGTGAGCTGCATGCGTGAGATCATTAAGCGCCACAGGCTGGAATATGAGGATGAGTCGGAGTTCATCGCAGCGCTTCTGGGGGAGATCGGTCTAGTGAAAAACAGCGGAATTTCACTCGATCATTACTATTCCACGAACTGCGGGGAAGAGGTGTTCCGGAGAGTTTACAGCGAGTACCACGAATATCTCTATGCGCATCATCTGATTGACTTCGAGGATATGCTTTTGTATACATGGGAGCTTTTCAAGGAGCGGAAGGATATTCTGGCTGCCTGGCAGAAAAAATATCCCTACATTCTGATTGACGAGTTTCAGGACATCAACCAGATCCAGTTTGAGGTGGTCAGGCTGCTTGCGGGTGAGCAGAGAAATCTGTTTGTTGTGGGGGATGACGACCAGTCGATCTACCGCTTCCGCGGAGCAAAGCCGGAGATTATGCTGCGGTTTGAGCGTGAAATTCCGGGGACGAAAACCGTGCTTCTAGACACGAATTACCGGTCGCAGGCCAATATTGTCGAGGATGCGCTGAATCTGATCGGGCACAATAAGGAGCGCTTCCAGAAGCGCATCCGCGCGGCACTCCCGGCGGAGACCGGGGTGGAGTATGCCGTTTTTGAGGATCAGCGGAAGGAGAATCTGCGGATCATCCGCGATATTTGTGATGCGGTGGAGAGGGGAAAGAGCTACCGTGATTTTGCTGTGCTGTTCCGCACCAACACACAGCCGCGTCTTCTGATGGAGCAGATGATGGAGTACAATATTCCGTTTAGGACGAGAGACCGCATACCGAACCTTTACGAGCACTGGATCGCAAGGGATATTTTTGCCTATATCCGGATCGCGCAGGGAAGCCGGGAACGCCGTGATTTTCTGCAGATCATGAACCGCCCGAAGCGCTATATCAGCAGAGATTCATTGGACGAGGACACGGTGGCATTCGATGTGTGGGAATGGTATTTCAGAGAGGCGGAACAGCCGTGGGTGGCGGAGCGGATCGTCACGCTGGAGCATGATGTGATGCAGCTTCGCCGGATGAATCCGTTTGCCGCCATCAACTATATCCGGAAAGGCATCGGATATGACGAGTTCTGTGCCGAGTATGCAGATTACAGGCGTATCCGGGCGGATGAACTTTATGATGTGCTGGATGAACTACAGGAAAGTGCAAGAGGCTATGAAGATTATGACGGATGGTTTGCGCACATCGAGAATTACACCAGGGAATTGGAACGCCTGTACCAGAGCCAGGAAAAGCAGAGTGAGAGCGTAGCGCTTTCCACGCTGCATTCCGCCAAGGGGCTTGAGTACGAAAACGTCTATCTGATCGACGTGAACGAGGGAGTGATGCCCTACAAGAAGGCGGTGCTGGATCAGGACATCGAGGAGGAGCGCCGGATGTTTTACGTCGGTATGACGCGGGCAAAAAAATATCTGCATCTCTTTTCCGTCAAACAGATGAATCAGAAAGATGCAGATATCTCGCGCTTTATTGCCGAGGCAGGAGAGCGTCTCAGTCCTCCATGTCGTTAAATTCTGCCTCGTCAAGCCACTCATCAAAGCGGTCGGATACGGCTTCGTATTCGGCGTCGTCTAAAATATTATCCAGAGACGGATTGCCATCGCTATCCTCCGCATAGCGGTAGATATAGACCTCGCCGTCCTCGTTCGGCTCGCCGGCTTCGGTGAGCGGAAGAAGGGCGATATAGTCCTGCTCGTTGACGGTAAAAATGGTTAAAATCTCACATTCTACCTGGCTGCCGTCATCCAGATCCAGGGTGACCAGGATATCCTCGTCTTCGTTGGTGTTATGGTTGTCTGCCATCATGATATCTCCTTTATTGGATGTTATTAAATAATCGCCTGAATGTAGAGCTCCGGATGCTCCTCAAGATTGATGAAACGTGAGGGGGCGATCTGGATCGTAGGTCTCGTCAGACGCTTATTGATAAAAATAATCTCTCCGGTCTGTCCGTTGTTCAACAGAACCCGGTTGTGCAGGTAAGTGTGCGCAATGTGTTCGAGAAAGGTGAGAATATAGCGCGGCTTGTAGCGCTGCAAGCCTTCCTGTTCAAACTGGGCGATCACTTCAAACGGACACAGCCCCAGACGATAACAGCGGTCGGCGGTCATGGCATCATATACATCCGCGACGGCTATGATCGAAGCGTAGTCGTCAATGTCCGATGCGTACAGACCGAACGGATAACCGCTTCCGTCACACCGCTCGTGATGCATCAGGGCAGCGTTCTTTATGTGCGGATCGAGAGGCTGGTTTTTAAGCAGCTCGTACCCTAAAAGGGGATGGCGCTTGATCTGTTCAAACTCTTCGGAAGTCAGCCTGCCCGGCTTGCCGATGATGCTGGCAGGAATCCGGGATTTCCCGATATCGTGTAAAAGACCGCAGAGAGTCAGTGTGTTCTGGGCATCCTCCGAAAAACCGAGCCAGTTCCCGAGCATGCGGGAGATAATGGCGACGTTGACGCTGTGTGCGTAAGTCGAATCGTCGATTTGCCGTAAGTTATGGAGCATGTCGAACATGGAAAGTGTGGTAGTATGCGACGCAAACAAATCCAGGGTCCCTGCAAGAAGCTTGTCTGTCTCCAGCTTTTTGGCACGTAAAATACAGTCGTTTAACGCAGTGTGAAGCATCGTAGTGCAGCTGTCAAACTTCTGACTGAAAATCTTGTATTCTTCGCTTTGCCGGATACGCTCGGAACGGGAACGAACCGGAGCGTACTGCTTTTGCAGATAATCGTGAAGCCCGCCGGAGGAATCGCTGCTGTCCCTGATCCATACTTCCGGTATGGAATAGTCACGGATGTGCAGGATGGTCTGCGCACTCAAAAGACAGCCCTCATCCAGGATGATCTGCCCCGCGGCAGTGCGAACCGGTCTGGCTGTGAACATTCCGGGCTTTAAATCTGTCGTGGGTATTCGTTTCATATACATCACCTCGATCGTACTGTGACAATAAGAACTCTCGTTTCTTAATATTATAACATGAGATGCAAATGCCGGACAAGCGCATTCTCCCCGAAAAAGAAAAAACTATACAAAAAACAAGCGGGAATGATATAATGTACGCGAAGGCTATTGAGCAGTGCCAGACAGGGAGTTTTAAAAATTTGCCTGCGAAGGCAAAATTTTTTAAAATTCATGGCTGATAGGGCGAAAGCCCGTGAGTCCGGGAAATCTCTGATTTTCCGGACGTGCACAGCGAAATGATGTGTAGGTGCACAGCGAAATGATGTGTAGGTGCATTGCGAAGAGATGCAGACGTGCAGGCAGCGAAGACAAAGGTGGAAGATGGCATGGCGTATACGATAAAAGAGGGCGATTACAGACAATACGGGGCATCAGCCGCAGGCGGCGGAGTCGTGTTTACGTTTGAGGCAGAAAAGGAAGAGGACTGCAGTATTCTTCTGTATGGGAAAGATGGCGGAATCCGGCAGGAACTTAAGGTGCCGGAAAGCTGCTGCAGAGGAGCGATCCGGTCAGTCTTTGTCGCGGGGCTTAAGGCAGAGAGCCTGCGTTATAATTATAAAATCAGCGGGACGGTCGTGACCGATCCTTATGCAAACCGCATCATCGGCAGAGAGCGCTGGAGAGACGCAGGGCGCGTTAAGAATGAGTTCCGGGTCTGCGGTGGTTATTCGGATGACACTTTTTCGTGGGGGACGGATGTACATCCGGAGATCCCGCGCCATGAGATGTTCCTCTATAAGCTCAACATCCGCGGATTTTCGATGGATGCGGGAATCCCTGCAAAGGAGCGGGGAACTTTTGCGGCGGTGCGCGATAAGATTCCCTATCTGAAAGAACTTGGTGTCACGACGGTGGAGTTCATGCCGGTGTATGAGTTCGAGGAACTGATCTTAAAGGAGAAGGCGGTATTGCCGGAATATATCAGCTGGCAGGTGCGGAAAGAGGATCAGATCAAGCCGGAGGCATGTGCGATGCCGGAGCGTGTGAACCTGTGGGGATATGCGCCCGCCAATTATTTTGCGGTAAAGGCGTCCTACGCGAAAGGGCAGGATGCGGCCGTCGAATGGAAAAAACTCATCCGCGCGCTCCACGAGAATCACATGGAATGTGTGATGGAGATGTATTTTCCTGAGAATGTCAATCAGAATCTGATCTTAGATGCGCTGCGTTACTGGGTCAGGGAGTATCATGTGGATGGCTTCCATCTGCTGGGGGAGAATCTGCCCGTCACGCAGATTGCACAGGATGCGTGGCTTAGACGGACGAAGATTTTTGGTGCCGTTTTCGAGAATGCTGTGCTCTGGCACCCGTGCCGTTATCCGCATCTGTATGTATACAATGACGAATATCTGTATCCCGTCCGGGCACTGCTCAATCACAAAAACGGCGGTATGGATGCATTTGCATGCCAGCAGCGAAAGCAGCATCAGTATCACGGATTTGTCAATTACATTTCGGACAATAACGGGTTTTCCCTGCGGGATCTTTTCTGTTATGAGCAGAAACACAATGAAGAGAACGGGGAGGAGAACCGGGATGGAAGTGACTGGAATATGAGTGCCAACTACGGCGTGGAGGGACGAAGCCGCAAGCAGCGGATCGTAAGAATCCGTGAACGGCAGATGTGCAATGCGGTGGCGGTGCTTTTCCTCGCACAGGGAGTCCCACTTTTGTATGAGGGGGACGAGACGGGAGATTCCCAGAACGGCAACAACAATGTATACTGTCAGGACAATCCGACCGGCTGGGTGAACTGGAAGAAAGATGAGCGCTACGCGTGGTTCCGGGAGTTTGTGGCGCGGATGGCAGCGTTTCGCAGGGAGCATCCCGTGCTCGCCGCGGATATGCCAAAACAGCTTTCCGATGCAAAAGGAACGGGGTATCCCGATCTGTCCTATCATGGAGAGAATGCGTGGATTTCAGATCTTTCCGGCGAGAGACAGTCTTTGGGCATGCTCTACTGCGGAAAAGAGGATGGCGATGGAACAGAGGGGGAGGAATTCCTTTATGTCGGCTGCAATTTTCACATGGGTCCTACCAGATTGGCGCTTCCGAAGCTTCCCGGGAAGAAAAAGTGGTATCTGCTGATGGACACCGCCAGAGAGCGGGCACCGTTCCTAAAAGAGGAGGAGCGGGTGGATGCGCCGCGGATCGAACTTTGCGGTCAGTCTGTCGTTATATTAACAGGAAAATAAGGTTACATTATTATGAAAGCATGGAAACATTTTTGCACGATCAACCATCACAAGCATCTGGTCATGAAAGGCTGTTTTGCGGTGGGGTTATACAAACAGGGATTATTACATGATCTGTCGAAATATACGCCGACAGAATTTCTGGTGGGCTGTAAATATTATCAGGGAACAATGAGCCCGAACAATGCAGAGCGCAAGGATAAGGGATACTCGTCCGCGTGGCTGCACCACAAAGGGCGGAACAAGCATCACATGGAATACTGGATTGACTACGGCGTGCCGGACGAGGGCGGGGACAAGGGACTCTGCGGCATGAAAATGCCTCTGCGGTACGTGGTGGAGATGTATATCGACCGTGTAGCGGCCTCGAAAAATTACCAGAAGGAGCGCTATACCGACCGGAGCGCATTAGAGTATTACCTGCATGGAAAGGATTTTCATGTCATGCACAAGGATACGCGGGCGCTTCTTGAACTGCTTTTGTACCGGCTCGCTGTCCGGGGCGAGCAGGAAGTCAATACATTTATCCGCGAAGAACTGCTGGCAGGGAAGATCCCCTATGAGCAGAAGGTTCTGGATCAATTAGCGCAGCCATATCACAGGGAAGCGGAGAAGTAAACGTAAGCATCTCCCCGGTGACGGGATGAGAAAAAGACAAACGGTGGGAATGAAGTGCCTGCCGTTTTATTTTTGTGTCTGAAAATGCCGGATAATAGAGCTGGTCGCCTGCCAGAGGATAGCCGAGCGCGGACATGTGGACACGGATCTGGTGCGTGCGCCCCGTTTCCAGATGAAGGGAGAGCAGGGAATAGGGGGCGTGGCATAAGAGACTTTTATAGTGCGTGATGGCATCATCCCCGCAGAGAAAATCAACCTGCCGGCGGACATCGCCCGGTTTTACGCGGGCAATCGGCGCGTGGACGGTGCCGCTTCCGGTGAGCGTGCCGCATACGACGGCGAGGTATTCCCGGCGGATCATACGCTGCTGCATGGCTTTGCCGAGCAGGGCGGCGGAGAGCATATTTTTGGCGACGATGATCAGGCCGCTCGTGTCGGCATCCAGCCGGTTGATGCAGCGGAACGGGCGGATTTCGCCTTTTGCACGGTAATATCCCGTGACGGCGTTTGCAAGCGTATCCCTCTGGTGCGCGGCAGACGGGTGTACCGGCATGCCTGCCGGCTTGTCAATCACCAGAAGATCTTCGTCCTCGTAACAGATCGCGAGGGGAATCTGCTGCGGAAAAATGGAGGTGCCGGAAGTATTCTCCTCCAGATGAAGACAGAGAAGGTCGCCGGTGTGAAGCGTTTCATTCATATGCGCCCACACGCCGTTCAAGAGGGTGCCGTGGTCTGTTTTCTTTAAATGTACCAGTATCGGCCCGGAATAGCCGAGACTTTTTAAATAATGCAGAATGGTCTGCCCGTCCGTGGCGGATAAAATGCGGTAGGTAAGGGTGCGCAGCATAAAAATTCCTCCTGTTTCATGTAACGCTATTATAGCGAAGCGGCGGGGGAGATGTAAAGACGGCATGTATTTGTTTGCGGAAAAAAGAGGGGAAAAGCACGGAAAACATGGCCCATACATAGAATGTATCAATAAAGCTTTTCAGGTGCGTTGTGAAAACTTTCTTATCTCCGCTCACACCAGAACAGGAAATGGAATGCCTGAAAAAAATGAAAGACGGCGACCTTGAGGCAAAAAAAGAACTGACGCTTCGGAATATGCGCCTGGTAGCGCACGTGGCGAAAAAATATCAGAATTCCGATGAAGATATGGAAGATCTGATCTCCATCGGAACCATCGGTCTGATCAAGGCAATCTCTACTTATAAAGAAGATTACGGAAGCCGCCTGGCAACTTACGCGGCGAGATGCATTGACAATGAACTGCTGATGCATTTCCGTTCCAAAAAGAAGACGGCCAGAGAGGTCTCTCTGTATGAACCGATCGGAACGGACAAAGAGGGCAATCAGATTCATCTGCTGGATATTGTGGAGAGCGATGAACCGGATGTGGTGGAGACGATCGAGACCGACAGACGCACCAGAGAGGTGCTGGCACTTGTGCCGAAGCTGCTTTCCGGCAGGGAGCGCTATATCATAGAAAACCGGTACGGTCTCTATGCCTGTAAACCGATGACACAGCGTGAGATTGCAGCGGCGCTTGGAATATCCCGCTCGTATGTGTCGAGAATCGAGAAACGGGCGCTGGAAAAACTGCGAAAAGGAATGGAAAGCGCGGGGGGCGGGAGATAAATTGCCGCTTCCCTTTTTCTACAAATGATGTTATACTAAACATGTCTTTTTAACAAATGTATTTTCTAAGATATTCAGCAGTGTTCACTGCACAGAGATTCCAGATCTTTCTATAATGAAAAGGAGAACAGGTTGTATAGCAGAGTAGCAACAGCAACGATACGCGGTATCCAGAGTGTGCCTGTCTGCGTGGAAGCGGATGTGAGCGACGGGATGCCTGTTTTTGAGATGGTCGGTTTTCTGGCGTCTGAGGTCAAAGAAGCCAGGGAGCGGGTGCGCACAGCGCTCCGCAATGTGGGGTGTGCGCTGCCGCCGCGCAGAATTACCGTGAATTTTATGCCGGCGGACATCCGCAAATCCGGAGCCGGGTTTGATCTGCCGATCGCAGTGGCGGTGCTGGCTGCGATGGGAAGGCTTCCGCATGCGGTACTGGATGATGTGCTGATCGTGGGTGAGATCGGATTAAACGGCGTGGTGCAGCCGGTTCACGGCGTGCTCCCGATGGTGGCGGAGGCAAAGGAACGCGGAATCCGGCGCTGCATTGTGCCGCGGGCGAATCGAAAAGAGGCGGCGCTTGTTTCCGGGATGCTTGTCTGCGGTGTGGAAAATATCGGGGAGGTCATGCGGCTTCTTGAGGATGCGTCGTGGGAGAAGTACGCCGCAGAGGAATATAATATAGAAGAAACACAGCCCGCAGTGCTTCCTGATTTTTCGGAGATCCACGGACAGCGGCTGATGAAGCGGGCGTGTGAAGTTGCGGTAACCGGAATGCACAATCTGCTGTTTGTGGGACCGCCGGGTGCGGGCAAGACCATGGTGGCATCGCGTATCCCGTCCATTCTGCCGCCGCTTGCGGAGGCGGAGCGCATGGAGTTATCCAAAATCTACAGTGTAAAAGGAATGCTTGCCGGGGAGAACGGTCTGCTTACGCAGCGCCCGTTCCGGGCGCCGCATCACACCGTGAGTGTGCAGGGGCTTACGGGCGGCGGAAGAATCCCGCAGCCGGGGGAGATCTCACTGGCACATAAGGGCGTGCTGTTTCTGGATGAACTTCCGGAATTCGCCAGGGAGACGGTTGAGGCGCTGCGCCAGCCGCTGGAAGAGGGGGCGGTTCATCTGGTGCGTCTTGGCGGAAGTTATGTCTATCCGGCAGATTTTATGCTGGTGGCGGCGATGAATCCGTGCCCGTGCGGCTATTATCCCGATATGCAGAAATGCAGGTGTACGCAGACGGCGATCCACCGGTACTTAGAGAGGATCAGCCAGCCGATCTTAGACCGGATTGACATTTGTGTGGAGGCGCCGGCGCTGACATTCGGGGAATTAACCGGACAGCAAAAAGAGGAGACATCGGCGGCAATTCAGAAGCGCGTGGCGGTGGCACAGGACATTCAACGGGAGCGCTACCGGAAGGAAGGATTTTCGTACAACAGCCAGATACCTGCCACGAAGATCCGGGAGTATTGTGCTCTTGATAAAAAGCAGGAGCAGTATATGGAAGAGATCTACGGAAAGCTGCAGCTTACCGCCAGATCTTACCATAAGCTTCTGCGGGTGGCGCGCACGCTGGCGGATATGGACGGCGGAGACCGGATTTGCGACCGGCATCTGGAGGAGGCAATCTGCTACAGAAGCTTTGACAGAAAGTTCTGGGAGAGGTGAAGAGATGAATTATGCGTATTGGTTTGCAAATATTCCCGGACTTTCCAACTGTGCGAAAATCAGTATCCATGAAAAGGTCGGGAATGCACAGGATATCTATTTCCTTAGCGAAAAACAGATGGAAAATATGCAATTATTGGCAAAAGAAATACAGGCGGTCCGGGCTGCGCAAAAGACGGACATGGAGGAAGCGTACGCTAAGATGTGTGAATCCGGGATCTCGTTTGTGTCGCTGGAGGATGCATCTTATCCAAAGAGGCTCCGCCATATCGCAAATCCGCCGTACGGACTGTATGTAAAGGGATGCCTCCCGCAGGGAGAGACCGTTGCGATTGTCGGTGCGAGAATGTGCTCCGAATACGGGCGGACGGTTGCAAGGGAGCTCGGGAGAATGCTTGCGGCGCGCGGCGTCGGTGTTGTGAGCGGAATGGCGCGCGGCATCGATGCTGCGGGGCATCAGGGAGCACTTGACGTGGGCGGAATCAGCTGCGCCGTCTTAGGGTGCGGCGTGGATGTCTGCTATCCGAAGAGCAGCCGGGCGCTGTATGAGGAGATTCTGGAACGGGGCTCGGTTGTCTCGGAGTATCCGCCCGGCACGCAGCCGATTCCGGGATATTTTCCGCAGCGCAACCGCATCATATCAGGGCTTGTCCGGGCGGTTGTTGTGGTGGAGGCAAAGCAGCGGAGCGGATCGCTGATCACGGCGGATTTTGCGCTGGAGCAGGGGAGGGATGTCTATGCCATTCCGGGCAGGATTACAGATGCCTTGTCGGCGGGATGCAACAGCTTAATCCGGCAGGGAGCGGGGGCAGTTTCCGATCTCGAATCGTTTGTACAGGAGCTTGCGCCGGATCCCGGAGCGGGCGGGGAGACATGCACCTTTGAAAAATTATTACTTGAAAAAGAAGAACGCTTGGTGTATAGTTGTGTAGATTTACGACCGAAAAGTATGGAAGAACTTCTGGAGGAGACAGACCTGTCTGTGCCCGAACTGGCGCAGATTCTGGGGATTCTTCTGAAAAAGGGGTTTGTTACGGAAGCATTTAAGAATTGTTATATCAGACGGATTTGAGAAATCAGCATAAAGGAGATGTATGAATGGCTAAGTACCTTGTTATTGTCGAGTCACCCGCTAAGGTAAAAACAATTAAAAAGTTTCTTGGAAAAAATTATGAGGTAGTTGCCTCAAACGGGCATGTGCGGGATCTCCCGAAGAGCCAGATGGGAATCGATGTCGAGCATGATTATGAACCGAAGTATATCACGATCCGCGGAAAGGGAGATATCCTTGCCAAGCTTCGTAAAGAAGTGAAAAAGGCAGACAAAGTGTATCTCGCAACCGACCCCGACCGTGAGGGAGAGGCAATATCATGGCACTTAAGCCAGGCGTTAAAGCTGGACGGCAAGAATGTGCGGAGAATCAGCTTCAATGAGATTACGCAGAACGCGGTCAAGGCGTCCTTAAAGCAGCCGCGCGATATCGATATGAATCTTGTCAACGCACAGCAGACCAGACGTATTCTGGACCGTATTGTGGGTTACAAGATCAGCCCGCTTCTGTGGGCAAAAGTAAAGCGTGGGCTGAGCGCCGGAAGAGTACAGTCGGTAGCGCTGCGCATCATCTGCGACCGCGAGGACGAGATCAATGCATTCATTCCGGAAGAATACTGGACGCTGGATGCAAAGCTCAAGGCGGACGGCGAAAAGAAGCCGTTAACAGCAAAGTTCCACGGGGATGAGAACGGAAAACTGGCGATTACCTGCCGCGAGGAGGCGGACCGTATCATGGACGAGATCCGCGGAGAGCGGTTTGAAGTCCTGGAAGTGAAAAAGGGTGAGCGCGTGAAGAAAGCGCCGCTGCCGTTTACGACCAGTACCTTACAGCAGGAGGCATCCAAGACATTGAATTTCCCGATCTCCAAGACGATGCGTATTGCCCAGCAGCTCTATGAGGGCGTTGACGTCAAGGGACAGGGAACGGTCGGTCTGATCACCTACCTGCGTACGGATTCCGTCCGTATTTCGGATGAGGCGGATGCGGATGCGAGAGCGTATATCGCACAGAATTACGGGGAAGAATTCGTAGCGACACAGACCGTTACCCAGAAGGGCGGCGCCAAGATCCAGGACGCGCATGAGGCGATCCGTCCTTCCGACATTGCGAGAACACCGGCGGTGGTCAAGGAATCTCTTTCCAGAGACCAGTTCCGCCTCTATCAGCTGATCTGGAAGCGTTTTGCCGCAAGCAGAATGGCTTCTGCGATATATGAGACGACGAACGTGAAGATCGGTGCCGGAAAGTACCGCTTTGGTGTCGCGGCATCAAAGGTCTCCTTTGAGGGATTTATGTCTGTGTACACGAGCGAGGACGACGAGAAGGACACGAACAATGTTCTGCTGAAAGGAATCGATGAGGATACGAAGCTTACGCTGGACACCTTCGATGAGAAGCAGCATTTTACACAGCCGCCGGCGCACTACACGGAGGCATCCTTAGTCAAGACGCTGGAGGAGCTGGGAATCGGACGTCCGAGTACCTACTCGCCGACGATCACGACGCTGCTTGGCAGACGTTACATTGTCAAGGAAGCGAAGAATCTGTATGTGACGGAGCTGGGAGAGGTGGTCAACCAGATTATGAAGGAATCCTTCCCGAGCATCGTGGATGAGCATTTTACCGCCAATATGGAGTCGCTGCTCGACAGCATCGGAGAGGGCGCTGTGAACTGGAAGACGGTTGTGCGGAATTTCTATCCGGATCTGGAAGCCGCGGTGGAAGTGGCGGAGAAGGAGCTGCAGAAAGTCAAGATCGAGGACGAGGTCACGGATGTTGTCTGCGACCAGTGCGGAAGAAACATGGTGGTAAAATACGGACCGCACGGAAAATTCCTGGCATGCCCGGGCTTCCCGGAGTGCAGGAACACGAAGCCGTATCTGGAAAAAATCGGCGTGCCATGTCCGAAGTGCGGAAAAGACGTTGTCCTCCGCAAGACGAAGAAAGGCAGAAAGTATTTCGGCTGCGAGAATAATCCGGAGTGCGATTTTATGAGCTGGTCACGCCCGGTAGCGGAGAAGTGCCCGAAGTGCGGCGGCTATATGGTGGTAAAAGGCAATAAGATCGCCTGTGCAGATGCGGGATGCGGCTACACCCGTGACAGAAAAGCGGACGAGGATACAAAATAGTTAAAAAAATATGTCAAATATTACGAAAATATTGAATTTTCAGAATTGACGTGTTAAAATATGAAATATAACGAAAAAGAGATTCGAAACGAAATGGGGGCACGGACATGAGTGTTCAATTGTTGGACAAAACCAGAAAAATCAATAAGCTGTTGCACAATAACAGTTCTTCAAAGGTCGTGTTTAATGATATCTGCGATGTGTTGAAGGATATTCTTGCATCCAATATTCTGGTCATCAGCAAAAAGGGAAAGGTTCTTGGAACGGGCGTGTGTCCCGGAGTGGATGAGATCCAGGAATTGATCGTGGACGAGGTGGGAGGTTTCATCGACCCGCTGCTAAACGAACGTCTGCTCGGAATCCTCTCTACCAAGGAGAATGTCAATCTTGAGACGTTAGGTTTCGTAGATCACGTGAAGGAATACACTGCGATCATCACGCCGATTGATATTGCGGGTGAGCGGCTTGGCACGCTGTTTGTCTACAGAGAAGACAGACAGTACGATATTGACGATATCATTTTGAGCGAATACGGGACAACCGTGGTCGGTCTGGAAATGATGCGCTCCGTGAATGAGGAGAATGCGGAGGAGACAAGAAAGGTTCAGATTGTCAAATCTGCAATCAGCACGTTGTCATTTTCGGAATTGGAAGCGATCATTCATATTTTTGATGAGATGGACGGCAAGGAGGGAATCCTTGTGGCAAGCAAGATTGCCGACCGCGTGGGTATCACACGATCCGTCATTGTGAATGCACTGCGCAAGTTCGAGAGTGCAGGCGTGATTGAGTCGCGCTCTTCCGGCATGAAGGGAACCTACATCAAAGTATTGAACGACGTTGTATTCGACGAACTCGACAAGATCAAAAAGCAGAATCAGAAAAAATAAACAGGACGAAAGGGCGTATCGAAGGGTGCGCTCTTTTTTATTTCCGTGGAACGTGGCTTTTTATGCGGGTTTATTTGACAATTTTGCTAATATCTTGTACTTATTATGCAAAAATCTACAAGATAGTGTAAAAAATAACAAAAATCTCTTGCAATTACGAAACCATATTTTATAATGGAATAAGATAGTTTGGAAAACTAGGTGAAGCGGAGGGCGATACATATGATAACTACGAATGCGTTCGACTATATTAACATCATGGATAAGGCGGCGGATGCCAGCTGGAAACGTGAGTCGGCAATTTCCAACAACATAGCAAATACGGATACTCCGGGCTATAAGAGACAGGATGTGGATTTTGAATCTGCGCTGAAACGGGAGCTTGGCAGCTCGAAGTATATTCCGCTGGATAAGAAAGTGCGGGGACTGAACTCGGATCTTTCGGGCTTAGATGTGTCTACCTATACGGATTCCTCCAATTATTCCTATCGTCTGGACCGCAATAATGTGGATGTGGATACGGAGCAGGTGGAACTGGCATCGGAGCAGCTCCGCTATGAGATGCTGACGACATCGATCAACGAAGAATTCAATCGTATGAAATTAGTGCTTAAATAAACAGGAGGTAGCATATGGGATTATTTCAGTCTTTTGACATCAGTGCGAGCGGTATGACGGCAGAGCGCTTCCGCATCGACACCATCGCGGAGAATATTGCCAATGTCAATACAACGCGTACGGAGGACGGTGAACCGTACCGCCGCAAGATTGTGACGTTTGCGGAAAAGGATCTGACTCCGTTCAGCAAATATTATCAGTCATCCAGAGCGCGGGCTGTAGGCAACGGCGTGAAGGTTACCTCCGTCAAGGAAGATACAGAGACCGATTTTACAATGGAGTATGATCCGTCCCATCCGGATGCGGATGAGAACGGCTATGTGCGTTATCCGAATGTGAATACGGTGACAGAGATGACGAACCTGATTGACGCGTCCCGTGCATATGAGGCGAACACGACGGCGTTTAATGCCAGCAAGAGCATGATTCAGGCAGCACTTAAGATCGGTCAGTAAGACATAGATTAGGATGAAACGGGGGAAATACAGATGGATATCAGTTTATTGACGAATGCCACTTCACCAGATTACATGAGTGCGGTAACACAGAAGACACTGTTGTCTGTGGACACCGATGAGAGCTTTGACTCGGTGTTGTCTTCGGCAATCAATATGCTCAACGAGACGAATGATCTGCAGAATGATTCGCAGTCGGCAAAGATCCAGTTCGCGCTGGGCGAGGCGGACAATCCTCACGATATGCAGATTGCGGCAGCCAAGGCGTATGAGGCGCTGCAGTACACGGTTGCAGTGAGAGATAAGATGCTTGATGCGTACAAAGAGATCATGAACATGCAGATTTAATGAATGGAGTTAGAAATTATGCCGGAACAGGTGCAAAAGATTTTAACGAAGATAACGGATTGGTGGAAAAAGTTTACAACCAAGCAGAGAATCCTGCTCGGAAGCATTGTGGCGGTAATTATACTGGCATTGGTGATTCTGGCGGTGGTTGTCGGGAAGCCGAACATGGTAACGCTTATCGAGTGCTCCTCCACAGCGCAGGCGGGTGAAGTAAAAGACCTTCTGGACAATGACGGAAGCATCTCCTACCAGATGTCGGATGACGGGCTGACATTCTATGTGGATGAAAAGGACAATGCGGCGGCGTCGATTCTGCTTGGGCAGAACGGTGTCCCGACGGAAGGATTTTCCATTGACAATGTGTTTGACGGCGGATTCAGCTCCACCGAGGCGGACAAGACCAAGAAATACAAGCTGTATCTGGAGAATTATTTCGCAGATCAGCTGGAGACACTGTCAAACGTCGAGAGCGCGTCTGTGACACTGGACATCCCGAATGATGATGGCACGATTCTTGCAAGAGAGCAGGATTCCTACGCGGCGGTAATTCTTACCTTGAATTCAGATATGAGCGACGAGCAGGCACAGGGACTGGCACAGTACATAGCGACACAGCTCGGCAATGACACGACGGACAACGTTCTGATTCTGGACTCGAACTCCAATGTCCTTTTTTCGGGCGGAGATTCTGATTCGTCGGTCGGAACCGCGAGCAGCCAGCTCTCTCTGAGAACTAAGACGGAGAATCTGCTAAAGAGCGAGGTAAAGGATGTTCTGGTCGGCTCGGGACTTTATGATCATGCGGAAGTGGCGGCAAAGCTGGATATGAATTTTGACGCATACCGCGAGACGGAGCGACAGTATTCGGCACCAGACGGTCAGACAAACGGTATGATCGATGAGCAGAGCAATTATGAGTCGAACAGTGTCGGCGGCGCAGCTGCCACACCGGGCACAGATTCCAATGACGATACATCCTATGTGATTGAGGATAACAATTATACCGAGTCCACGATCACCGATACCACGACAAAGTATCAGAACAATGAAAAAGTGACGGACCGCACGGCGGCGACCGGAACGATCAATTACGATACTTCCTCCATTGCGATCGTGGTAAAAAATTATGTGATCTATGATGAGGACACACTCAGGACATCCGGTGCGCTGGATAACATGACATTTGACGAGTATATTGCGGCAAACAGTGACCCGGTCAAGACGACGGTGGATCAGGATAATTACACGATGATCGCCAACGCAACGGGGTTTCCTGAGGCAAACATCAGCATCATCGCTTATGACGAGCCGATTTTCCAGTATTCTTCCGGTGGAAGAACCCTGTCGGATTATCTGCAGATCATACTTGCGGTACTGATTCTTCTCCTGCTTGGTTATGTGGTATTCCGCAGCACCAGAAAGGAGAAACAGGCAGAGATGGAGGAGGAACTTTCCGTGGAAAGCCTGCTGGAATCCACAAAAGAGAACCAGGAGCCGCTTGAGGACATCGGCTACAATGAGAAGTCCGAGACGCGTTTACTGATCGAAAAATTCGTAGAAGAAAAACCGGAGGCGGCTGCATCGTTACTGCGCAACTGGCTCAACGAGGAGTGGGAGTAATATGGCAAAAAACGAGGAATTTACAGGACTGCAAAAAGCTGCAATTCTTCTGATTACACTGGGACCGGAGCGGTCAGCAGATATCTTTAAGCATCTTAAGGAGGACGAGATCGAGGAACTTACCCTTGAGATCGCAAATACCAGAAGTATTTCACCGCAGGTCAAGGAGGATGTCTTAAACGAGTTCTATCAGATCTGTCTGGCTCAGCAGTATATTGCGGAGGGCGGTATCGGTTATGCGAAGGAACTGCTCGACAAGGCGCTTGGCGCGGACAAGGCACAGGAGGTTATCTCCAAGCTGACAGCATCCCTTCAGGTGCGTCCGTTCGAGTTTGTGCGCAAGACAGATCCAAGCCAGCTGCTGAACTTCATTCAGGACGAACATCCGCAGACCATTGCCATGATTCTGTCCTATCTGACAGCACCGCAGGCGTCGATGGTTCTGGGGGCGCTGCCGCCGGAAAAACAGGCGGATGTCGCAAAACGTATCGCGATGATGGATCGTACATCGCCGGATGTTATCAAGGAAGTGGAGCGGGTACTTGAGAGAAAGCTTTCTTCCCTGGTCAACCAGGATTACACAATCGTCGGCGGCGTGGACGCTATTGTCAGCATCTTAAATGCAGTCGACCGTTCGACCGAGAAACATATCATGGAGTCTCTCGAGATCGAAGAGCCGGAGCTTGCAGACGAGATCCGCAAGAAGATGTTCGTATTCGAGGATATTCTGCTGCTTGATGACCGTGCAATCCAGCGTGTACTGCGAGATGTGGATAATGCAGACCTTGGCGTTGCCTTGAAGGCGGCGAACGAGGAAGTACAGAATGTTATATTTAAGAACCTCTCCAAACGTCTTGCTGCGATGATCAAGGAAGATATGGAGTTTATGGGACCTGTGCGAATGAAGGATGTTGAGGAGGCTCAGCAGAAGATCGTAAGCGTCATTCGTAAACTCGAGGATGCAGGCGAGATTGTAATCTCAAGAGGCGGAGGTGACGAGATCGTTGTCTAATCTTTATAAACAGTGGTTTGTTCAGACGGATTCCACAAACACGCGCATCATCGATTCCAATGTGATCCTGCAGCAGCACCTGAAACAGGATCTGCCGCAGACACAGACACCGGCACAGAATGTGCAGGAAGAGGAAGGCGGATTTTCAGCCGGACTTGTGACGGGTGATCCGGGTCAGGTCATCAAAGCGGAGCCGCAGATTGATTATGAGGCAAAGGCAAAGGCAAAAGCCGAGGAGATCCTTGCGGCGGCACAGCAGAATGCCGATGCGATACTGGCACAGGCAAACGAAGATGCCGAGGAGATCCGTACATCTGCAAAGACGCAGGGGTACGAGGAGGGCAGAGCTTCGGCGGAGCAGGAGAATGAGCAGCTTCGCGTGCAGCTTGAGGAGTCCTACAGGAAAAAGCAGGGAGATCTTGACAGCGATTACAGGGACAAACGCGAACATATGGAACAGGATCTGGTGGATGTCATCGTTACCGTCTTTGAAAAAGTGTTCCATATTCAGTTTGACGACAAAAAAGAGATACTGATGCATCTGATTGAAGATGCCATTTTAAATATTGAAGACGACAAGCGGTTCCGGGTGAAGGTGGCGGAGGACAATGCACTGTTTCTGGAGAATCACAAGACCGAGATCCTGGATCGTGTGGGACATGACATTGAGCTTGAGATTGTCTCGGACGCGACGGTGGAGGGAAATGACTGTACGATAGAGACCGATTCCGGCGTGTTTAACTGCAGTCTCGGTACACAGCTTGAGAATCTGATCAAAGATATCCGGTCTTTATGTTCGTAAGGTGAGAGAATGATGACACATCAATTTGAAAAATATTTACAACTTGGAGAAAAGACCTACTTCAACCGCCTTGGAAAGGTTGTAAAGATTGTCGGACTTACGATTGAATCTGTCGGACCGGATGCAAAGTTAAACGATCTCTGCAGAATTGTCATTGACAGAGAGAAAGACCACGCGGTGATGGCGGAGGTAGTCGGATTCAGGGATAAGAGACTTTTGCTGATGCCGTTTGAAAATGTGGAAGGCATCGGGGTAGGATGTATCGTTGAGAATACCGGACATCCGCTTGGGGTGCTTGTCGGGGACGGCGTTCTGGGACACACACTGGACGGTATCGGAAGACCGACCGACGGCGGAGTCATTGAGGGCGGATGCGAATATCCGGTCGAGGCGGATCCGCCGGATCCGATGAGCCGTAAGATTATCTCGGAGGTGCTTCCGCTTGGTGTAAAGGCGGTAGACGGGCTGATTACCGTGGGAAAAGGACAGCGTATCGGAATCTTTGCGGGTTCCGGTGTCGGAAAGAGCACCCTGCTCGGTATGTTCGCCCGCAATACAAAAGCGGACATCAATGTCATTGCCCTGATCGGAGAGCGTGGCCGTGAGGTGCGCGAGTTTATCGAGAGGGATCTCGGGGAAGAGGGAATGAAGCGTTCCGTCGTCGTGGTGGCGACTTCCGATAAGCCGGCACTGATCCGTAACAAGGCTGCGAAGACGGCGACCGCAATCGCCGAATATTTCAGGGATCAGGGAAAAGATGTACTGCTGATGATGGACTCTTTGACCCGATTCTCCATGGCACAGCGTGAGATCGGCCTCGCGTCCGGAGAACCGCCTGTAACAAGGGGATATCCGCCGAGTGTATACTCGGAGATGCCGAAGCTTCTGGAACGTGCCGGTACTTCGGACAAGGGTTCCATCACAGGACTTTACACCGTTCTAGTAGACGGTGATGATTTTAATGAGCCGATTACCGATACAGCCCGAAGCATTTTGGACGGACACATCGTGCTTTCCAGAAAACTGGGACACAAGAATCATTACCCGGCGATTGATATTTTACAGAGTATTTCCCGTGTTATGAGCGCCATAGCGACCAGCGAGCACAAGGAGCTTGCCGGACGTTTAAAGAATGTACTGGCTACTTATAACGAAGCGGAGGATCTGATCAACATCGGAGCTTACAAGAGCGGTTCCAACCGTGAGATTGACTATGCGGTTCAGAAGATCAACGCAGTGAATCAGTTCCTGTGCCAGAGGACAGATGAAAAGTTCCTGTTTGACGAGGAAATCGATTTATTGAAGAAACTATTTGAAGATTAAGAACGCTCCGCGGAAAAGAGGCGCAGTGTATGGCAAAGTTTACATACCGGATGCAGAACATTCTTGACATCAAGATCAAGCTGGAGAATCAGGCAAAAATTGCATATGCGACGGCGAGCAGACAGCTTGCGGAAGAGCAGGAGAAGCTTCGAGAGATCCTGATGCGCAGGGCCGGCTACGAGAGAAAATCAAAAGAACTGGTCAACGGAACGCTGGATATCCAGGAGATCCGGGAATGCAAGCGTGCGATCGATGTGATGAAGAGTCTGCAGAGAGCACAGATGATGAAGGTGCACGCCGCGGAAAAGACGCTGGAGATGGCGCGAATCGAACTGAACCGGGTGATGGTGGAGCGAAAGACGCATGAGAAGCTCAGGGAGCGTGCGTTTGAAGAATTTAAGCAGGAAATCGCCCAGGCAGAGAGCAAGGAAATAGACGAGCTTGTTAGCTACAATTACCATGAAGGATAGGCACGGAGGTCTCAAATGGCAGAAGAAGAGAAAGACGAAGTATTAGATAAAAAGGCAGCAAAGGCACAGGAGAAGGCTGCACGTGCAGAAGCGAAGGCACAGAAGAAAGCGGACCGGAAAAAGGCAAAAGAGTTAAATGATGATCTGGATATGGATGACGAGACATCGACTGGCGGCAAGATTGCCGTGTTCTTTGTTACCCTGATCATTATTTTAATCTGGCTTGCCATCATCGTCCTGTTGATCAAGTGCGATGTCGGCGGTTTCGGATCATCCGTTCTGGCGCCGGTGTTAAAGGATGTTCCTTATGTGAACAAAATCCTGCCGGACAGCGCGACTGAGGAAGTGTCAACGGAGGATGACGCTTACGGCTATACTTCCATTGACGATGCGGTTGCCAGAATCAAGGAACTGGAGAAAGAACTTGCGGATGCACAGAATACGTCCAGCGCAAATGCGGAATATATCGCACAGCTTGAGAGCCAGTCCGCAGAACTGGCACAGTACAAGCAGAACGAGGCGGATTTTGAGGCTGAGAAGCAAAAGTTCTATCAGGAGGTTGTGTTTTCAGATTCAGCACCCGATATAGAGGAATATAAGCAGTATTATGAGAGCATTGATCCTGCGGATGCGGAGATCATTTACCGTCAGGTTGTAGAACAGACGGCAGCCAACGACGAGATGGATGATTATGTGAAAGCGTACTCTTCCATGAAGCCAAAAGAGGCGGCTGCAATTTTTGATACCATGACAGATAATCTGCAGCTGGTGGCAGATATCTTAGACAGCATGGACGCACAATCGAGAGCGAATATTCTGGGCAAAATGGACGCGGCTACTGCAGCAAAGGTGACCGCGATCATGGAACCTGTAGAATAGAGAAGGACAGTCTGCTTTTCATAATGGCAGAGGGATTCCTTCAAAAATCAGGCTGCAGGTGCAGCTATGGGAAAGGAGGAAGAGAATGGGAGACAACAATGTTGCAAGCATTGGGAAAATGCTGATGCAGACGCAGAGTGGACAGAGTGTCACAGGCGTTGATGGCGCGGATATCGGCACCACATTCCGGAAGATGGTCGATCAGATGACACAGATCCCGGGAAGCAGCGTAAGTACAGGATCTCAGACAGCACAGAATATGCAGCAGCTTACACCGCACAGTCCGGAGCAGAATTATGACCGTTACCAGTATCAGAAGAATAAGATACCGGAGCAAAGCACGAAGGACTGGACAGCCGGCAGTCAGGTGTCAGAGAAGCTGGAAAGCTTTGAAGAGAGTGTGAGAGACGTCATCAAGGATGAACTTCAGGTGACGGATGAGCAGATCACGGAAGCAATGGAGACATTGGGACTGACCGTGGCCGATCTGATGAATCCGCAGCAGCTTGCAGCTCTGGCGGCAGAATTAACCGGAACCGAAGACATGAGCGCACTTCTCTGTAATGAAGCGTTTATGAACGTGATGCAGTCGGTGGGAACACTGACCGAAGATCTCTTGCAGGAACTGGGAGTCACGGCTGAGGAATTGACGCAGCTTTTGGAGGATGCCGGACAGGCGGACATGAATGCAGATCTGATGCAGACAGTCCAGACAGCAGATGCCGCAGATGCACGGAGGGTTTACGCCGATACGGCGGATGGAATCCGTGATACGGCAGAGCAGCCGCAGACAGCAGCCGTAGCAGAGACAGAGCCCCGGGCAGTTAGATCAAAAGACATCACTCCGGAAGAGACGGATGCGCAGGCTAAGATGGCAGATGCCGGCACAGAGGAAGAGACAGTTGCCGATGTAGCTGCAGGGACGGGCAAGGAACAGGCACAGACCGGATCGAATTCCAATTCCGGACAGCAGGATTTTGCGTCGCAGGCACATGCGGGCGTGGATGTACATACCGGCCCGACGCTGACAGAGACCGTGGCAATGCAGGGCGCCAATAGTGCGGGAGAATATGCCGCACAGGTGGACATCGCGGATGTCGTGCGTCAGATCGTGACCTATACGAGAGTGAATTACACGGCGAATCAGGAAACAACGATGGAGATGCAGCTCAATCCGGAACATCTGGGCAAGATTTATCTGGAGATCACATCCAAAGACGGAACAGTTTCCGCACATCTGACCGCACAGAATGAAGTGGTCAAGGAGGCGCTGGAAAGCCAGATTGCAGATCTGAAGCAGAACATGAACCAGGCGGGCGTGAAGGTGGATGCCGTGGAGGTAACCGTCGGCGGACATGAGTTTGAGAAGAACCTGGAGCAGAATGCAAAACAGGAAGAACAGCAGGCAGAGGAACGGGAAAAGGCAGCCAATGCGACCAGACACATCAACCTGAATGAACTGGACGGACTGTCCGGGCTGATGACGGAAGAGGAGACTCTGGTGGCGAAGATGATGGCAGAACAGGGCAATTCCGTTGACTTTACCGCATAACAGACAGAAAGGAGAGACATATGGCATTAGTACAGGCCGTAGAGAACGGCAAGATTAAAGAGAGTACGACAGAGACAACGACCAGTGCCGGCAATGACCTCGGATATGACGAGTTCCTGCAGCTGTTATGTGCAGAGATGCAGTATCAGGATCCGCTGGAACCGACGAGCAATACCGAGTATGTGGCACAGCTGGCAACTTTTTCACAGATGGAGTCCATGCTGAACATGCAGAACAGCATTGAGAGCACGAAGGCAAACGATCTGGTTGGAAAGTATGTCATTGTAAAGACAACATCCGAGACGACCGGCGAGACGACGGCGGTGGCAGGATTCGTGGATTATGTGCAGTACGAGAACAACCAGAAATACATTTATGTCAACGGCAACCGTTATTCACTCGACGATGTATATCAGGTGGCAGACACCGAGTACATGGAGGCGGTTTCACTGGCAGAGGCATTCAAGGCATCTGTGGCAAAGCTTCCGGATGCGGATAAGCTGACGCTGGCATATCAGACGGATGTGGAGAACCTGGCAACCGTGTACAACGGACTGACTTCTTATCAGCAGAGTTATATTGACAGCGATACGCTGGCAACGTTTGTGAAGCTGGACGGAACCATGAAGAGCCTGGTATTTGACAATGCGCTTTCGCAGATTCCATCCGCGGACGAGCTGACCCTTGAGAACAAGGAAGCAGTGGAAGCACTTCGCAAGAATTACGATTCGCTGACCACCACAGAGAAGACTTATATCAGCAAGGATTCCTACGATCAGCTGACAGCACTCGAGGCTAAGATTGCGGAGCTTGAGAAGAAAGCCGAATGATCTGAGAAAGGAGCGTTGGTTATGAATAAGATTACGAACCAATTTGCTTCCATCGAACAGGTAACTGACCGGTATCTGAATCGCAAAAGCACAGAGACTGCGGCGCAGGAAAACAGTGTTTCTTTCGAGGATATATTAAGACAGAAACAGACGACCGCAGAAAGTCAGGAACTTCGGTTTTCCAAACATGCACAGGGACGTTTGAATGACAGACACATCAATCTGTCGGACGAGCAGAACGAGAGACTGGAATCCGGTGTTTTGAAGGCAAGCGAAAAGGGAATACGGGAATCACTCGTGATTCTGGATTCACTGGCGTTTATTGTGAATGTTCCGAGCAAGACGGTGGTCACAGCCATGGATCAGAGTGAGTCAGAGAGTAATATTTTTACAAATATTGACGGTGCCGTGATTGTATAATATGCCGGACCTTACAAGGAGGCAGAAGCTCCCCGAATGACAGAAGGGAGCAGGGCACCAGACATTACAGGAGGTCATTTCATTATGATGAGATCAATGTACTCTGCTGTGTCGGGTCTTAAGACACATCAGACAAAAATGGACGTTATTGGTAACAATATCGCCAATGTAAACACAGTAGCATTCAAGTCTTCTTCCGTGACATTCCAGGATATGCTCTACCAGAACACATCCGGAGCATCGGGAGCAAATGCGGCTACGGGAGTCGGCGGTGTGAATGCCAAGCAGATCGGTCTTGGCGTGACCACAGGTGCGGTAAATATCAGCATTACATCCGCGGGTGCAGCTGAGACAACCGGAAGAGCTTTCGATCTGCGTATGACAGATCAGTCGACCACCAATTTCTTTATTGTCAACAACGGATCTTCCAATCTGTTTACCAGATCCGGATCTTTCTATGTAGACGGTGCAGGCAACCTGTGTATGACGTCTACCGGATATACGGTCATGGGATGGCAGGTAGATAAGACAACCGGAAATATCCGGAAAGATACCGTATCCGCGTTGCGCGTCATGAGCACGGAGAATCTGACAAGCGCACCGGAGGCAACTTCTGAGGCAACCTGCGGCGGTATTATTGATAAGAACGATACCGACGTATTGAGTGACGACGGATTGATCAAGAACCTCAAGTTCTACGATAACCTGGGATATGAGTACACCGCACGTTTTTCCATTAAGTCAACTGGAACAGACGGAGAGTTCACGGTAGAACTGTTGAACGTTTTAGACGGCGACGGAAATACCTACTACGATCCTGAGAATATACAGGCAGGACAGCCGGCGTTAAACGCACTGTTCGGTAACACCGAGGATGCAACAAAGAGTTATACGCTCGGCAAGGATTACACCTATGTATCTGCCAATGTTATCGTGGACAAGAGCGGTAATTACTACCAGTACAATGCGGGAACGCACAGCTATGACCAGGTAAACAGTGCAACAGACATGACGGTTGTCACAGCAGGGGCACTCAGCCTGACACAGGTATACGGTGCAGGAGCGGACATTCTGGCGAAAGCGGATGCTTACACCGGAAATGGCACCGGATATGCGGTTGACGGAACAACCGGGGCACTGACACTTACATACAACAGTGTATATCACAGATTAAGCTTCAGCACGGACGATGGAACATTTTCAAAGGTTGGAAACGTGGCGGATGCGAAGAGTGTTGGACTGAACATGTCCCTGTTCGGCGGACAGTTCGCAAATATCAATGTGGACTTCAGCACCTGCAAGAATACGAACAACGGCGGCAAGTCCACTGTAACGATGAGCAAAGGCGCTACAGACGGAACAACTGGAGCAGGTAAGAAGCTCGGTAACCTGATCGGACTTTCAGTCAGCAACAACGGCGAGATCTACGGTACTTATGACAACGGTAACCGCAACCTGTTAGGACAGATCGCGGTCGCACAGTTCGCCAATGCGGCAGGTCTTGAGAAAGTCGGAGAGAACTGCTACAGCACGACCTTGAACTCCGGTGAGTTCGATGGTATCGGTGTGGATATTACGGCGGACGGAAGCAAGATGACATCCGGCGAGTTAGAGATGTCAAACGTGGATCTCTCCACCGAGTTTACGCAGATGATTACCACACAGCGTGGATTCCAGGCGAACTCCCGTGTAATCACGACATCCGATACGCTTCTTGAGGAGCTTGTGAACCTGAAGAGATAAGCGGCTGCGAGATGACAGAGCAGCATCACGGATAAGATTTTGGAGAACCGGGGTTTTGTCTCCCTGATAAAATCCCGGTTCCATGAAAGAAGAAACACAGAATTTGCAAAAGTAAGTAGACAAGCGGTCAAAAGTTTAGTAAAATTATACAAGATATAGGATGACAACTTGTTGAGATTTCAGTCTCCGCTTGGAGACAGCAATACTATAATATCAAGGATGGTAGGTGGAAGAATTGGATATAGCTTCTTTAGCAGGGATGCTGCTTGGCGTTGTAATGTTTTTGTTCGGTGTATTTTCCAGTGGTGGAGCTTCGGGTCTTTTCAATATGTTTGACTTCCCTTCAATCATTATCACACTGGGAGGTTCCATATCGGGTACATTGGCGTCCAACAAACTTCAGGATTTTATTGCAGGTCTGAAGAGTATTACATTAACATTTAAGGAGGTACCGCAGGATCCTGCGGCAGTCATCCGGAATATCATTGATTTGTCAAATACCGCCCGCAAGGAGGGACTGCTTGCACTTGAGGAGGCGGCAAACGGAATCGAGGATGAATTCCTCAAAAAAGGAATCATGCTTGTGGTAGATGGTACCGATCCGGAACTGGTAAGAGGTATCATGGAGACGGATCTGGGCTGTATCGAGCAGCGACACAAAAAGTCAATCGCTGTATGGGAAAAATGGGGAGAACTTGGTCCTGCCTGGGGTATGATCGGTACCCTGATCGGATTGATCCTGATGCTCAAGGATATGAATGATGCATCAACGATCGGACCGAAGATGGCAGTCGCACTGGTAACAACACTGTACGGTTCGTTGATTGCCAACTGGCTGTGTAATCCGACGGCATCCAAGCTTTCTGTAAACAATAATAACGAGATGATGATGAAGGAAATTACGGTGGAAGGTATTCTGTCGATTCAGGCAGGAGAGAATCCACGTGTCATAGAAGAAAAACTGAAGTCATTCCTGTCACCTTCAGCGAGAGAGGAAACTGCGGAGGGCAGTGTCGGAGGTGAGGAATAGTGGCGAGAAGAAAGGAAGATCCACCCAAAGGCTCACCTGCATGGATGAATACCTTCGCGGACCTTATGAATCTCCTGCTCTGTTTCTTCGTAATGCTTTTCTCCATGTCCAGTGTGAATGAGGAAAAGTTTGAGAAGGTCATTGCCTCTTTCCAGAGTACATTCAGCATACTCCCGGGAGGCGGAGCATCGATCGGCGAGGGTGAATTGATTTCTTCCGGAATCAGTCAGCTTGAGAATTTTGATTCTTATTACAACCAGCAGCTGAGCAGCCAGTCTGACGGACAGACGGAGGAAGAAAAAGACATTACCGAAGCATATGAACAGCAGGAACTGGAAGAGTCTGAGGATATGGCGCAGCAGCTTGAAAATGCACTTTCGCAATATGGGATACAGGACGACGTCGAGGTTGATTTTAATGCAGAGTATGTAACGCTTAACATGAACGGCGCGCTGCTGTTTGATTCTGCAAGCGCAGAACTCAGAGATGAGGCGTATCCGCTGGTCAACAAGCTTGGCAAGATACTGGTTACTTACGATAATAACATCATTGAGGTCGAGGGACACACGGACAATGTGCCGATTCATTCTTCCAAGTATGAGGACAACAACGTACTGTCCATGTACCGTGCGCTTGCGGTTGCCAACTATCTGCGGGATACCACAACACTGGATCCTGCATACATAAAGTCGTCTGGCCGCGGAGAGTATGTGCCGATTGCAGATAATGCAACGCCGGAGGGCAGGGCAAGGAACCGCCGGGTTGAGATTAAAATCTATAACTCATACAACTCGAATGTGAGCGGGACATCCACGGATGACACAGGTACAGAGACGCCTGCGGATGCGGCTTTAAGCACTGAGACGGTGACAGATACGCCGGAAGCAGCGACAACAGGTGCGACTGTGGAACCGACAGAAGTTGTGAACGAATAGGAAGGGAAGCATAATGAAGAAAAATTTATTGGCAGTAATTATTTTGGCACTGGTTCTCGTGAATCTGATTCTGACCGCGGTGCTGGTATTTTCCATTATTCCGCAGACCAAAAAGTCAAACGAACTGATTGATCAGGTGTGCGCTGCAATCAACATCGAACTCGAGGGCGGACAGAACAAAGACAGTTCCGCAGTGCCGATCGAAGAAATTGCAGTTTATAATATCACAGATAATTTTACCGTGAATCTGGCAGACAACGGCGATGGAAAGAAGCATTACGCTGTATTTTCTGTAGGACTTTCCGTCAACAAGACAAGCGAGTCCTATGCCACCTACGGGGGAGACGAGATGACAGAGCTTACGGATAAGGAGACCATTATCCGCAGCGACATCAATACGGTAGTGGCCAAGTATACCGAGGAGGAGTTCAACGCAGATGGACAGAAGGCTGTGAAGGAGGAGATCTTATCCAAGATGCAGGATCTGTTCGGCTCCGACTATATCGTGGGCGTGAATTTCTCAAGCGTGGCAACGGAAGCACACTAGAATAAGACAGTAGGTGGTGAGAGAGAATGGGTGAAGTCTTATCTCAAAATGAGATAGACAGTTTGCTGAAAGCTCTTAGCAGCGGTGAACTGGATGTAGATGAAATAAAAGATGATAATGAAAAACAGGTCAAAAATTACGATTTTGCCCGTCCCGCGAAGTTCTCAAAAGAGCATTTGCGAACGCTTGAGATTATTTTTGAACATTATGGAAGATTGCTTTCAACGAATCTGCCGGTGTACCTAAGAAAAAATGTTCAGGTGGAAGTGATGAGTTCGGAGGCGGTGACGTATTCAGAGTTTGCGAATGCACTATCGAATCCGGTGTTGCTTGGAATTGTAAATTTTGCTCCGCTGAATAACAATATCATTATTGAAATTGCAGAGAATGTCGGCTTTACGATCGTGGATCGTATGCTCGGCGGCCAGGGGGCGCCGCTTGACAAGACGAGGGAGTTCTCCGAAATCGAGCTTCTTCTGATTGAGCGGATCTATAACGTATGCGTGAATCTTCTGGTGGAACCGTGGGCGAGTGTGTGTGAACTGACACCGAGACTGGAGCGGATTGAGACGAATTCGCAGTACGCCCAGATCATTTCCCCGACGGAGATGATCGCGTTAATTACGTTGAATATTAAGATTGGTGATGTCGAGGGACTGATCAACATCTGCCTGCCGTATATCACATTGGAAAGTGTGATGGACAAGCTGAATACAAAATACTGGTATTCCAGCCTGCAGGAGAAGGATGAACAGCAATATACAGAGACCATTGAGGCACTTATTGCACGGGCACCGATGCCGATCAAGGCTGTGCTGGGTAACAGCAGTATATCAGTCAATGATTTCCTTGGTCTGCAGGTGGGAGACATTATCCGTCTCGACACCAAAGTGGATGAGGATCTGTCGGTGTATGTTGGAAATATAAAAAAATTTACTGCTCTGCCGGGAGCATCCGGTGATAATTATGCAGTAAGAGTGACATCAGTAATCAGAGAGGAGCAGTAAGTATGGATGGAGTAATGTCTCAGGAAGAAATCAATGCATTACTGAACGGGTCTGCGGACAGCGGCGAGCAGAAGCCCCAGGAAGAGGTACTGACTGAGAAAGAAAAAGATACAATCGGAGAGATTGCCAATATCAGCATGGGAACAGCGGCAACCACGTTGTTTTCCCTGGTGAACCGTAAAGTAGAGATCTCAACGCCGGTGGTATCTTTCGCAAATTGGAGTGATATCTGTGAAGCATATGAAAAGCCGTGCGTGTTTATCCGGATCGGATATACCGTCGGACTGGATGGCAGCAATATACTGGTCTTAAAGGAACACGATGTAAAGGTAATCACGGACCTTATGATGGGTGGTGACGGAACCAATACGGATGGAGAGCTCGGCGAGCTGCACTTGAGTGCGATCAGCGAGGCGATGAACCAGATGATGGGTTCGGCGGCGACGTCCATGTCATCCATGCTGAACAAAGTGATTGATATCAGCCCGCCACAGGCGGATTTGATAGATTTACAGGAGACAATCGATGAGAGCGTCATCGATGAGTTCCTGGCAGGCGAGTTTGTAAAGATACGGTTCAGACTGGAGATCGGTGATCTGGTCGACAGTGATATCATGCAGCTGTATCCGATTCCTTTTGCAAAGGAAATGTGTGAGAGTGTGACACAGAACATGGAGGAAGATACAAATTCGACTGCGGGCAGCAAGAGTAGTGCTCCGGAAGCACAGCCGGCACCGCAGCCGCAGGCAGCACCACAGCCACAGGCGGCACCGCAGATGGGACAGCCGGCAATGGGAGCGCCGATGATGGGAGGCCAGATGATGGGACAACCGATGATGGCACAGCAAATGCCACAGATGTATGGACAGCAGCCGGTAAATGTACAGCCGGCACAGTTCCAGGCGTTTACCGGAAGCGTTCCGGTGGGATACGGACCGGAAAATATTGATCTGATCAAGGATGTACCGCTTGAGGTAACGGTGGAATTGGGAAGAACTTCAAAATCTATTAAAGAGATTCTTGATTTTGCACCCGGAACTATTATAGAATTAAATCGTATTGCGGGTGAACCGATCGACGTTTTAGTAAACGGCAAATACGTTGCCAAGGGTGAAGTGGTTATTATAGAGGAAAGCTATGGTATCCGTATTACCGAGATTGTAAAGTGATTGGAAGCAGGATAAGAAAAGCAATATAAGCAAAACAATATAAGAAAAGAAACAAGGAGAGAATGTTATGGCAAAGATTATGATTTGCGATGATGCAGCTTTTATGAGAATGATGATTAAGGATATCTTAACCAAGAATGGTTATGAGATCGCTGCGGAGGCTGAGAATGGAGCAGTTGCAGTTGAGAAGTACCCGGATGCAAAGCCGGATCTGGTTCTGATGGATATTACCATGCCGGATATGGATGGTATTCAGGCGCTGAAGAAGATCAAGGAGATCGATCCGAATGCAAATATTATCATGTGCTCTGCAATGGGACAGCAGGCCATGGTTATCGAGGCAATCCAGTCTGGCGCAAAGGACTTTATCGTAAAGCCGTTCCAGGCAGAGCGTGTGCTCGAGGCAGTAAAAAAAGTAGTAGGCTAATATGATTTTACTCAGTTCAAGCCTGAACAGTTTTATACAGCTGCTTGGTGTCCTGCTTATTTTTCTGTTTGTTCTTGTGATTACCTATTTCACAACCAAATGGATCGGCGGATATCAGAAGGTCCAGATGTCCGGACGCAGCTTTCAGGTGGTCGATACCATACGGATCGCCAACAACAAACTGGTTCAGGTAATAAAAATGGGAGATGTGTATCTTGTGATCGCGGTTGCAAAAGATAATGTGACCATGCTCGCAAAGCTTACCGAGGAAGAGATGGGACTTACGGAGGCAGAGATCTGCAACGGAAAGACTCCCGGACAGAATGGAGAAAAAGGTCAGATGACCTTCCAGGAGACGCTTGAGAAGTTAAAGGAACATTTCCCGAAAAAACAGGATTAAATTATGACAAAATCAAAATTAAAGAAATCATATTGTATTATGTCGTTTGTCTTTGCGGTGGCAGTGCTGATCATCGCATTGACGTTGTCCATGGGACAGACCAGAGTCTATGCGGCAGATACATCTTCAGATATGATTACTGGCTTGAGCAATACCGATAGCAGCGATGGACTGACGGATGCGACGAGCGATATCAACAACGGCCTGTCCATTACATACAACAACGACACCGGAGCCGTATCCACGCCGATCAAGGCACTTCTGGTGCTGACGATCATTTCACTGGCACCGTCCATTCTGATTATGATGACTTCTTATACCAGAATCATCATCGTGCTGCATTTCCTGCGCACCGCGATCGGTACACAGACAGCACCGCCGAATCAGATTCTCGTCGGTCTTGCCCTGTTTTTGACATTCTTTATTATGTGGCCGACCTTTCAGCAGATTAACGAAGATGCCATACAGCCGTTAGACAATGGCGACATTACCATTGAGGAGGCATACAAGGCAGCGGAGACACCGATTCGCGACTTTATGTACGGTCAGACACAGGAAAAGGATCTGCACCTATTTATGGATATTGATGGAGAAGATTATCCGGATCAGATGACACTGGAGCTTTATTACGATGTTCCGATGACAACCGTGATTCCGGCATTTATCATCAGCGAACTTCGGTATGCGTTTATTATGGGATTCCTCATTTATATCCCGTTTATTGTAATCGATATGGTAGTGGCATCGGTACTTATGTCCATGGGTATGATGATGCTGCCGCCGACAACGATTTCACTGCCGTTTAAGATACTGCTGTTTATTCTGGCGGATGGTTGGAATCTGGTGATTGGAAGCGTTGTAAAGACATTTTACTGATGCGTGCATTTGGAACAGGAGATGAAGTGAAATGACAGAAGGACAGGTATTAGACATTGCCAGACAGGCATTGTATACAATTATTTTGTGCTCGGCGCCGTTGCTGATTATTTCTCTGGTTGTGGGACTGGTCGTCAGTATTTTTCAGACGGTGACGTCCATTCAGGAACAGACGCTTACCTTCGTGCCAAAGATTATCTGTGTATTTCTTGGAATGATGATATTTGGTTCCTGGATACTAACCAATCTGACAGAGTTTATCAATACGCTCTGGTCAGACTTTAGTATATATCTGGGTTAGGTTGAGGAATGTTAAATTATACGTTTTCGTTGGTGGATTTTGAAATACTCATTTTAATACTGGTTCGCATATCCTGCTTTGTGTACGCGGCTCCGTTTTTCGGCATGAAAAATGTTCCGTCCAGAGTGAAGATCGGATTATCGTTTCTTTTGTCGATCCTGATATTCCCTTCGGTCGATCAGTCAGCGGTTACCTACACGGGCATGTTTGGATATGCGGTGATTGTTCTAAGAGAAGGAATTACAGGGTTGCTCATGGGATTTGCTGCAAACATTTGTAATTCCATTATTTTATTTGCGGGAAATATCATTGACATGGATATCGGACTTTCCATGGCGCAGGAGTTCGATCCGATGACCAACTCGCAGGTCACCATCACGGGAAATCTGTATCAGTACCTGCTGCTTCTGATGATGGTCGTGACGAACATGCATCATTATGTACTGCGGGCGCTCATTGATTCCTATCAGGTAATCCCCGTCAACGGGCAGGTGTTTCAATGGGACAGCCTGGCAGAGTCCATGACAACCTATATGGCGGATTCTTTTGTGATCGCGTTCCGCATTGTGCTGCCGGTATTTGCCTGCATGATGATACTAAACTGCATCCTCGGCATTATGGCGAAGGTAGCGCCGCAGATGAATATGTTTGCGGTCGGAATGCAGATGAAGGTGCTCCTGGGACTTACGGTATTGTTCCTCACGGTAATGCTGCTTCCGGGAATTTCCGATTTTGTGTTTAAAGAAATGAAACGAATGATTGTATCGATGATAGAGGGAATGTATTAGCTTGGAACAGGACAGAAGACAGATCCTTCCCTATCACCTCCAGTGGTTTGCGAAGGATGGACCGGGCGGAGAAAAGACGGAACCGGCAACCGCGAAAAAGTTAAGAGAAGCCAGAGAGGACGGTAAGGTCGCCAAAAGCAAGGAGCTTACCGCCGCCTTTGATCTGATTGTGATGTTTCTGATGCTGAAGATTTTTGTCTCCACGATTGGCGACGGATTTCTTCAGATATTTTACTATGTATATAATCTGATTCCGGATTTTATCGGAATCAATGCGATGGATGTGTCCACCTATGCGGTAATGTCTTTCTTTTCACCGGTGAATATACAGATGCTCAAAATCGTGGCACCGTTTTTTATTTTCGGATTCGCCGTGACGCTACTTGTAAATATTCTGCAGGTGGGGTGGAAGGTTTCCACGAAACCGATGCAGCCAAAGCTGGACCGGTTTAATCCGGTGAACGGAATGAAGCGGATTATCTCCAAGGATTCCGTTTTTGAACTGTTCAAATCCCTGATTAAGATTGCACTGATTCTCTATATCGCGTATACTGCAATCAAGGATCACGAAAATGACCTTTTTATTTTATATGATATTCCGTTAAATCAGGCGATCGCACTGTGTGGAGATGTGATTATCGGTGCAGGGCTCAAGATCAGTCTGGTGTATCTCGTTGTCGGAATTGCTGATTTCATCTATCAGAAATACCGCTTTAATGAAGAGATGAAGATGACCAAACAGGAGGTCAAGGACGAGTACAAAAATACAGAGGGAAATCCGGAAGTAAAAGGCAGACAGCGCCAGCGTATGCGCGAGGCATCGAGGCGCCGTATGATGCAGGATGTCCCGAAAGCGGATGTGGTTATCACCAACCCGACCCATCTGGCGGTTGCCATCAAGTACGAACCGGAGGTGCATAAGGCACCGGTGGTTCTGGCAAAGGGTGAAGATTATCTGGCGCAGAAGATCCGTGAAGCTGCCAGGGAGAATCACATTGAAATTGTAGAAAACAAACCGCTTGCAAGAATGCTCTACGCCAATGTCGAAATCGGCAATGAAATTCCGCCGGAATTGTATCAGGCAGTAGCGGAGATTCTTGCAATGGTATATAATATGAGACAGTAAAACGAAGGAGGAAGAGATATGAAAAAGGCTGACATAGGTGTTGCGCTTTATTTGCTTGCTGCAGTCATCTTTTTAATTGTGCCGATTAACTCTACGTTACTTGATGTAATGCTGGCGCTGAATATCTCGATCGCACTGATTGTTCTGTTCAACACATTGTTTGTGAAGGAAGTTCTGGATATGTCTTTTTTCCCGACATTGCTGTTGTTTACTACCATATTCCGTATTTCTCTTAACGTGTCCTCGACACGTCTGATCTTAACGACCGGTGCTCCGGGTAACGTCGTTGAAACATTCGGAAGCTTCGTGGGCGGTGGTGATATGATCGTCGGAGCGGTCGTATTTATCATTTTGATCATCATACAGTTCGTCGTTATCAATAAAGGTTCCGAGCGAGTGGCAGAGGTATCCGCACGATTTACACTGGATGCTATGCCCGGTAAGCAGATGGCAATCGATGCTGACTTAAACACCGGAGCCATTACGGAGACACAGGCGAGAGAGCGGCGTAATAAGATTCAGGAAGAAGCAAGCTTCTTCGGTTCGATGGATGGTGCTACGAAGTATGTCAAGGGAGATGCCACAGCCGGACTGATTATCACGTTTGTCAATTTAATCGGTGGAACCGCGATGGGGATGATGCGCGGTGGACTTGATTTTTCGGAGGCGATTCAGCGCTATGGTCTTCTCACCATGGGTGACGGACTCTGTTCCCAGATCCCGTCCCTGCTGATCTCACTTTCTACCGGTATCCTTGTCACGAAGGCATCCAAGAATGCAGACTTCTCCAACATTCTGGTAAAACAGCTGTTCGGTATTCCGAAGGCACTTTATCTGGTCGGTGGATCGTTGATCTTCCTCGGTGCTGTGACACCGCTGAATGTGGTATTGTTTGCTGCGCTGGGCGCTGCGTTTATCGTAGCGGGCAGAATGGTGGACAAGAACATCGGCATTGAGAATATCGAGGAGGAAGTCAGCCAGGCAGAGACGGAGGCGGAGGAGATCCGCAAGCCGGAGAACGTTGTGTCGCTGCTTCAGGTGGACCCGATCGAGCTGGAATTCGGCTACGGTATTATTCCGCTTGCGGATGTGAACCAGGGCGGAGATCTCTTAGACCGCGTGGTTATGATACGAAGACAGATTGCACTGGAACTTGGTACGGTTGTGCCGATTATCCGACTGCGTGATAACATTCAGCTGAATCCGAACCAGTACATTATCAAGATCAAAGGAATTCAGGTGACCGAGGGAGAGATCCTGTTCGATCACTATATGGCGATGAATCCGGGATATGTGGAGGAGGAGATTACGGGAATTCCGACGTTTGAACCGTCCTTCCACCTGCCGGCAATCTGGATCACGGAGAGCCAGAGAGAGCGTGCGGAGAGCCTTGGCTATACGGTGGTGGATCCGCCGTCAATCATTGCGACGCATCTGACCGAGGTGATCCGTTCCCATATCGCAGAGCTGCTTACCAGACAGGATGTACAGAATCTTGTCAATAACCTCAAGGAGAGCAATCCGGTTCTCGTGGATGAACTGGTGCCGAAGCTTCTTGGACTTGGCGAGATCCAGAAGGTTCTGCAGAATCTGCTCTCGGAGGGAATTTCCATCCGAGATCTGCTCACAATTTTTGAGACGCTGGCAGACCATGCGCCGGCGACTAGGGATACCGATGTGTTGACGGAGTACGCACGCCAGAGCTTAAAGCGCGCGATCTCCAGCAAATATTTCCCGGCGAATGAGACAACCAGCGTGATCACGGTAGATCCGAAGATCGAGCAGGAGATCATGGGTTCTGTCAAGCAGACGGAGCAGGGGGCATATCTGACGCTCGATCCGGAGCGCACGAAGGCGATTATGGCATCCGTTGAGGAGGAAGTGGCGAAGTTGGAGAACATGGGCAAGCCTGCCATCATTATGACATCGCCGATTGTGCGTATGTACTTTAAGAAGCTGACCGAGGATTACTTCAAGGATCTGACGGTGCTGTCTTACAATGAGGTGGAATCCAACGTAGAATTACAATCAGTAGGGATGGTGACAATATAAATGACCATTAACAAATATCAGGGCAAGACAAAGGAAGAGGCCGTCGAGAAGGCAAAGCAGGAGCTGGGCGCGGGGGCGGTCGTGCTGAACGTGAAGGAGATTAAGCCCAAGGGCATGTTTAAGATGTTTAAGAACACGCTGTATGAGGTGACGGCTGCGGTGGAGGAAAAGGAAGCGTTCCCGGCGCAGACGCTCCGCAGCGAGACAAAGCCTGTGCACGATACGATCAGTCTGGCTGCAGATGAAAAGATTACCATTCCGGGGGTGGCAAGAGAGAACACCAGACCGGCAGTGGCACCGGCACCGGCGGAACAGGAGGTTGTTCCTATGAAAGAAGCAAAGCGCGAATCTACGAATGAGGGACTGGAAAAGCGGCTGGAGAACCTGTCGAATATTCTGGAAAAGCAGTTTTCCGTGGAGGAGATGCGCAAGTCTCATCCGGTAGAGCCGCAGGAAAAGGAGAACCGCACGGAAGGGTTCCAGTTTATCAAGATGCTCTACCGCACGCTGCTGGAGAATGATGTGAATGAGAAGTATGTCAATCAGATCATGGACGAGGCGGAGAAGGTGCTTCACAACGGAAGCAGTGTGGATTCTATTCTTTCCAACGTTTATCAGAAGCTGATCTTAAAGTTCGATCAGCCGCAGACGATTGAGCTTACAGGCAAAAAGCCGAAGGTGATTTTTTTCATCGGACCGACCGGCGTGGGAAAGACAACAACGCTTGCCAAGATTGCGTCACGCTATAAGGTAGACAAAGAGAAGAAAGTGGCATTTCTGACTGCGGACACCTACCGGATTGCTGCGACAGAGCAGCTGCGCATCTACGCAAATATTCTGGATGCTCCGATGAGCATTATCTATACGCCGGAGGAGATGAACGATGCCATTGCGCGCGTAAGCGAATATGATCTGGTATTTGTTGACACGGCGGGATTCTCGCACCGCAATGAGGCACAGTGCCAGGATATGAAAAAGCTGATCGACGGACTGGATGAGGCTTACGAGAAAGAGGTATACCTCGTGCTCAGTGCGACGACCAAATATAAGGATCTGCTGGAGATCGCAGATACTTACAGGGAAATAGCAAATTATAAGTTGATTTTTACAAAGCTGGATGAGACAATTACTTATGGTAATATTTTAAATATCAAGCTGTATTCGGGGGCAAAGTTATCCTATATGACGAGCGGTCAGAATGTACCAGATGATATTGAAGTATTTGATACACAAAAGATTGTGAAACAGCTGCTGGGAGGCAGATAACACATGGATCAGGCAGAGAAGCTTAGAAGTGTTGTGAAATTAAAAAAACAAAATTATAAGCCGGATGCCAGAGTCATTACCGTCACAAGTGGAAAAGGTGGCGTTGGAAAGTCGAATGTGGCTGTGAACCTTGCGGTGCAGATGCAGAAGATGGGAAAAAGGGTGCTTGTTTTTGATGCGGATTTTGGCCTTGCCAATGTCGAAGTAATGTTTGGCGCCATTCCCAAGTACAATCTGGCAGATGTGATATATCATGGAAAACAGATCACGGAGATCATATCGGAAGGTCCGATGGGAATCGGGTTTGTCTCGGGGGGAACCGGAGTTACCGGACTGGGCAATCTGACCGATGAACAGATCTCTTATCTGCTTCACTGTTTCGGGGAACTGGATCAGATGGCAGATGTGATTCTGGTGGACACCGGCGCGGGGCTTGCCAATCATGTACTGGAGTTCGTGCTGGCAAGCCCGGAGGTTCTTGTGGTCACAACACCGGAGCCGACATCACTGACAGATTCTTATTCTCTGTTAAAGTCTCTGTACCGGAATCCGAAGTTTAACAGGGAGTACACCAAGATATCGGTTCTTTCCAACCGTGTGATATCTGCTGCGGAAGGCAGAGGAGTTTATGACAAACTGAATACTGTGGTAGGTCAGTTCTTAGAGGGGGAAATTACATATGCGGGGATGATTCCCCAGGATAGCGCGCTTGAAAAGGCGATCCGGATGCAGAAACCAGTATCGCTTCAGGCACCGTTGTCAAAATCTGCAAGAGCATTTGAAGTAGTGGCTGCGGAATTGCTGCAGGGTGAGAGCAGTGACGCATATCGTTCTTTTGGACTGTCAAGATTGTTTTCGGGATTTTGGAAACAGAAGAATGAAGGAGTGGAATGATGACAATAGCTGAAATTATTCAACCGGGAGATAAAGTTGACATCAGTTTCGTACAGAATGTGGAACGGGCAAAAAAAGACCAGTCCATGCCGAAAATCTACAAAAGCCAGGTGCTGGATTTAAAGGAGAACGGCAATCTTGAGATTTCCATGCCGGTGGAGAGAGGAAAACTGGTGCTGCTTCCGCTGGGCATCCGGATGGAGTTTATCTTTTTCTCGAAGGGAACGCTTTACCGCGCCGTCGGCCAGGTGCGGGAGCGCTACAAAAGAGAGAATGTATACATGTTAGAGATCGAATTAAAATCCCAGATCTCCAAGTATCAGAGAAGAGAATTCTTCCGGTTTCCATGTATTATGGACATGAATTATTACACCATTGAGGAACAGGAAGCCGCATTAAAGACGGGAGAAGCCCTATTTATTGAACTGCAGGAAGCGGAGGGAAAGAGCAGAGACCGGGAATATGCCGGAAGGATCGTGGATCTAAGCGGCGGCGGTATCCGGTTTCGGACGGATCAGAAGCTTCGGGAGAATCAGTATGTTCTCTTTGAGATACATCTGCAGAATGAAAATTTAGACAAACAATATTATATCATTGGAACAATTATTTCCTGTATCAAGACAGAAAAAACGCCGGAAACGCCCTACGAGGCCAGAGCCAAATTCCTGATTACCGACAGCAGCGTAAGGGAGGAAATCATCCGGTTCATCTTTGAAGAAGAACGCAAAGCGCGTCAAAGGGGTAGAGCATAAGATATGAGTAAAAAGATTTTGATTGTTGATGACTCTGCACTCATGAGAAGGGTCATGTGTGATATAATCAATTCAGACGGAACATTTCAGGTCACAGATACTTGCCGTGACGGTCTTGAGGCATATGAGAAGCTTAAGACGACGCGCTATGATGGCGTTGTTCTCGATGTCAATATGCCCCGCATGGACGGACTGCAGCTTTTGGAACAGTTACAGAAGGACAGAATCCGTGCAACGGTCATCATGGTAAGTACGACGACAACCAAGGATGCGGATGTCACGATCCGGGCGATGGAGCGCGGGGCAGTCGATTTTGTCACGAAGCCAACCAATGTTATTGAGGCAAAGGGCGAGGAGTTCAAAAAACAGCTTCTCGACGTGCTCTCGGCGGTATGCGCGACCCAGAGTTACAATCGCGAACGGCGCATCGCACCGCAGACTAAGGCTGTATCGGCTCCTGCGGGGACCGCAAAGCCGGTTGCAACAGCTGGACATGCGATCAAGAGCGGCAGCAAGATCGTTGCGCTTGCATGTTCGACGGGCGGTCCGAAGGCGCTGCAGAGTGTCATTCCATATCTGCCGAAGAATCTGGACGCACCGATGGTACTGGTTCAGCATATGCCTGCCGGATTTACCAAGTCAATGGCAGACAGACTGGACGAGGTCAGCCCGATTCATGTCAAGGAGGCGGAAGACGGAGATGTGCTGATGAAAGGAACGGTGTACATCGCACCGGGCGGCAAGCACATGGAAGTGAAGCGCCAGCCGGATGGAAGTCACAGGATCCGGTTGAACGATATGCCTGCGATCGGCGGCTTGAAGCCGTGTGCCAACATCACGTACGATTCCCTGCGGGACTGCGGTTACGATCAGGTTGTATGCGTGGTTCTCACCGGAATGGGTGCGGACGGCACCAAGGGGATTGTTTCCCTTGCCGGGAAGAAGCCGGTCTATGTGATCGCACAGGACGCCGCGTCGTGCGTGGTATACGGAATGCCGAAGGCGGTTGCCGAGGCGGGCGTTGTGGATGAAGTGGTTCCTCTTAATGACGTAGCTAAATCAATTATTAAGAATGTGGGGGTAAAGTAATATGGATGTAAGCCAATACCTTGAGATTTTTATTGATGAGACAAGTGAACATTTACAGAATTTAAGTGACTGCATCATGGAGCTGGAAAAAGATCCGGAGAACATGGACACGATCAACGAGATTTTCCGTGCAGCACACTCCTTAAAGGGAATGGCTGGAACCATGGGCTTTAAGAGAATGCAGCGCCTGACACATGACATGGAGAATGTGTTCCAGGAGGTCCGCAGTGAGAAAGTCAAAGTGACCAGTTCTATGATTGACCTTCTGTTCAAGTGCCTGGATGCGATCGAGGGCTATCTCGACAACGTAAAGGCAAGTTCGGATGAGGGAACAGAGGACAACGAACTGATCATCAAGGAACTGAATGATTTCATCGCGGCGGAGGATGGCGCAGCAGCTGCACCTGCACAGGCGGAGCCGAAAAAAGAAGAGGCACCGGCACAGACCGCGGGCGGAGATGATAAAAAGTATTTTGAGTTCGGTCTCAGCGAGTCCGAGAAGGATAAAATCAAGCAGGCGGAAGAGGGCGGCGCACACATTTATGGCATGACCATCTATATCCAGAAAGAGTGCCTGTTAAAGGCAGCGAGAGCATTCCTGGTATTCAAGGCAGTGGAAGAGTTTGGAGAGATCCTTGTATACAATCCGAGCTCCCAGGATATTGAGGATGAGAAGTTCGACTGCGATTTCAGCATTTTTATTGCGTCGGACGAGCCGTATGAGAAGATTGCGGAAGCTGCAAAGTCGGTATCTGAGATTGATAAGGTTGTCGGTGAGGAAGTAAAATACGAGACGCTGGCTGCAAAGCAGGAGAAAGCGGAAGCGGACGCTGCGGCGGCAGAGAAGTCTCAGGATGCACCGGCTGAGGCGGCACCGGCACAGGAGCAGCCACAGGCACAGGCAGCAAAGCCGGCAGCGAAGACACAGAGCAGCGGCAATAAAAAGCAGACGGTTGCAAAGCCTGTCACAAACCGTACTGTCCGTGTAGATATTGAGAAGCTGGATGCATTGATGAACCAGGTATCCGAGCTTATCATCGCAAAGAACAGTCTGGTGTCGATCAGCTCCACCGATTCCGGAGATTTCCAGAACCAGTCCTTCCATGAGCAGATTGAATATCTGGAGCGTATCACGACCAATCTTCATGAGTCCGTGATGAAAGTCCGGATGGTGCCAATCGAGAGTGTAGTTGCAAAATTCCCGCGTATGATCCGTGATCTTTCCAGAAAGCTGGACAAGAAGATGGAATTGTACATGACAGGTGAAGATACAGAACTTGACCGTACCGTAGTCGATCAGATCGGTGACCCGCTGCAGCATCTGCTTCGTAATTCCGCGGATCACGGACTTGAAGACAACGCAACCCGTATTGCAAAGGGCAAGCCGGAAGTCGGAAGCATTTTCCTCAACGCATTCCAGGAAGGCAACAATGTCATCATCCAGGTTGGCGATGACGGTAACGGAATCGACGTGGAGGCTGTGCGCAACAAGGCAATCGAGCGCGGTGTCATCACTGAGGAGCAGGCTGAGACAATGAGCCAGAAAGAGATCATCAATCTGCTGTTTCTGCCGAGCTTTTCCATGGCGAAGAAGATTACCGATATTTCCGGACGTGGCGTAGGACTTGACGTTGTAAAATCCAACATCGAGGCTCTCGGCGGCGATGTGGAAGTAAAGACAGAGCTCGGTGTGGGAACGACCTTTACCGTACGCCTGCCGCTGACACTTGCGATCATCCAGGCACTCATGGTAGAGATCCGCGATGAGAAATACGCAATCGCACTTGGTTCCATTTCCAACATCGAGGATATTCCGGTGAAGGATATCAAGTATGTGGAGGCTCAGGAAGTGATTCACCTCCGCGGCAAGGTAATTCCGCTGATCCGTATGGATCAGGTTCTGGATATTGAGCCGAAAGAAGAAGAGCCGGAGAGCCTGACGGTTGTGATTGTACAGAAGGGCGAGAATCTGGCAGGCCTTGTGGTCGACAACCTGATCGGACAGCAGGAAATCGTTATCAAGTCACTTGGTAAATACATAAACAACAACAAGATCATCAGCGGCGCAACGATCCTTGGCGATGGTGAAGTGGCACTGATCCTTGATGTGAATGTACTGATGTAAGAGGAGGCGGACAACATGGCAGAAAAGAACGTGGAAGTAATTGACAAAGAGTCAAAACAGTATATTGTCGTAATGGTCGGAAGCGAGCAGTACGGAATTGATATCAGCTATATTGACAACATCGTGCGTATGCAGAAGATTACCCGTGTCCCGAAGATCCAGTCCTACTTTAAGGGCGTGATCAATCTGCGCGGTGAGATCGTATCCGTAATGAGTATCCGCAACAAGATGGGGCTGGAGGATGATGTGTTCACGAACGCGAGCCGTATCATCATCTTAAAGCTGGAAGAAAAAGGCGCGATCGGCGTGATTGTCGACGAGGTGAAGGAAGTCGTCAATTTAAGTGAGGATGAAATTGAAAAATCGACCAACAAGGGTAAATTCATCAATGGAATCGGTAAACACGGCGATGATCTGATCTCACTTCTCGAGATTAACTCGGTGGTGGATGACAACGCATAAGCACACAGAACATATGCGTGCATAGACGTGTGCGCAGGTTAGCGGAATGGAATACATTCCGCTAACCTGCTTGTTTTACTACAGGGAATGCAGCGGGAGAGAACCGGAGACATTCCTCTTAGAAAACCATGGATATATTATGTTGAGAGGAGAAAAAACGTTCATGGGTAATATGACACTAGAGCAAGTGAATGACATGTACCTGGACGTATTGCGTGAAATCGGCAATATCGGAGCAGGAAATGCCACTTCAGCCATTGCAAATATGCTTGGCATGAAGATCGATATGAATGTACCGAGCATCCGGCTGATGGAAGTATCACAGTTGGGAATGGCGGTAGGAGCGGAAGATGAGACAATTGTCGGCATTTTCCTTGAGGTGGAGACAGATATTGAGGGAAGCATGATGTTCCTTCTGGATATTCCGTCTGCACGTTATCTGGTCAACAAGTTGATGATGACAAACGAACCGGATGACCAGCCGTTTGGCGAGATGGAACTTTCCGCATTAAAAGAGATCGGCAATATCATTGCGGGATCTTATCTGTCCGCATTGTCCTCCCTGACCAATCTTGTCATCACTCCGTCCGTTCCATACATCGCGGTGGACATGGCAGCATCGATTTTGAGCGTGCCGGCGATTGAATTTGGACAGTACGGTGACAATGCATTGTTGATACAGACGGAGATCTGTGCGGATGTGGCGATCAACGGATATTTCATCTTGATGCCGGAGCAGGATTCTTACGAAAAAATATTAACGTCACTTGGTATCTCAATATAAGGAGAATGCGTATATGAGCGAAGTCATAAAAGTAGGCATGGCGGACCTGAACGTTTGCAAGGCTCCGGATGTAATTACGACTTTAGGTCTCGGTTCCTGTATTGGACTGGTTCTTTATGATCCGGTGACAAAAGTGGGAGGCATGGTGCATTATATGCTTCCTGACAGTACAAAAGTAAGAAACAACAGCAATATAGCTAAGTTTGGAGATACGGGAATTCGGGAATTGTTAAAGCGTGTTGTTGCAGCGGGAGCAAGTAAGCCAAGACTGATCGCCAAGATTGCCGGGGGCGCGCGGATGTTTGAGGTAAGCGGACTTTCGGATGTGGGAAATATCGGAGCGAGGAATGCGGAGGCTGCCAAAGCGATTTTAAAAGAACTTGGAATCCGGCTGGTAGCGGAAGATACAGGACTCAATTATGGTAGAACAGTGGAACTGCATTGTGATACCGGAGAATTTTATATTAAGTCGGTGGGCAAGCCGCTTAAGATTATTTAAGGAAGGGCTGTAAGTATGAAAACAAAATCAGTACCTGCGATTGTGATGCTGTCAGCCGGGTTTGTCGCCTGCGTAGCGGGCATCTGTGCACACATGGAAGTGGCAGATTTCATGAAAATGCTTTTGATTGTCCTGATTGTATTTTACCTTCTGGGCGGTGTGGTCAAAATTGTTCTTGACCGCAATTTTGCCGGGATGAATGACGAGGAAACCACGGATGGTACATTGCCGCAGGAAGAAGAGGATCCTGAGGCAGAAGAGAATGAAACGGCATCGGAGGAGACAGAGAATGCCGATGCGAAAGAACAGTAATCTTTAGACGTGGGGGCTTCCAATGAAAACGGTTGACAGAGAAAAACTATGGGGAGAATACCAGAAAAATCCATCGTCTGCGCTGAGAGAAAAGCTGATTACGGAATATGCACCGCTTGTGAAAGTGGTTGCGGGCCGGCTCAGCATGTATCTTGGATACAATGTGGAATACGAAGATCTGGTTAGTTATGGAATATTCGGACTTATCGATGCCATTGATAAGTTTGATCCCGGAAAAGACGTAAAGTTTGAGACATATGCGAGCCTGCGTATCCGCGGTTCCATTCTGGATCAGATCCGCAAGATGGACTGGATACCAAGGACTGTCAGACAGAAGCAGAAGCGGATTGAGGAAGCAATCAAAAATATCGAGGCGCGGACGGGACGTGCTGCGGCGGATGAAGAGATTGCAGGGGAGATTGGAATTGCGGCGGCTGAACTGAATGAGTGGCAGTCGCAGTTAAAAGTCACAAACGTGGTATCTCTCAATGAGTTCGTGGAGCAGGGCGGAGAGCCGGTGATGGATGCGCGCGGGAACTCCCATTTCGCACAGCCGGAGGACAATATTGAGGAGGAAGAACTGAAAAAAGTTCTGTCCGAGACAATGGATCTGCTCACGGAAAAAGAGCGCAAGGTGATTCTTCTGTATTATTATGAAGAACTCACGTTAAAGGAGATCAGCAATATATTGGAAGTGTCTGAATCGCGTGTGTCGCAGCTTCACACAAAGGCGCTGCTTAAGATGCGCAAAAAGATGGGAAGCTATATGGGAATTCTGACTGAGTAGCAGATGAGCGGAGGTGTGTTGCATGTCAATAAGACCAGTTGTTTTAAACGGGATGATTCAGAGGACGCAGGATGTCGGGAATCTGAAGCAGCAGGAGGATAATAGGCCGATTGTCGAACAGCAGAATATTCAGATTGAACAGCAGAAGCACGAAGACCAGCTGACCCATCGTGTGCAGGATCCGGAGGAAAAGGAGAACGATGGCTATCGTTATGATGCCAAGGAAAAGGGCAATAACGAATATGAGGGCGAATCTGGCAGGCACAAAAAGCGCCGCGAAGAGGAGCCTGAGAATGAGGGAAAAGTCATATTAAAAGGGCAGGGCAGCCATTTTGATATCAAGATATAGATAGGTGAGGAGAAGCATATGACCGGAGTAGCATGGATATTACTTCTGATCGGTGTGGTTTTTATGATCGGAAGCTTTTTTGTGACGGAAAAGTTATCGCCGTCAGAATTGAACCAGATTGCAGAGTTGAGCGAAGAGGAATTAAAGAGAATCATTGACCGGGGACTCAAGAATGCGGAGACACGGATTGAGGATGCGATTGATGAGCAGGTTGACCAGTCTTCCGAAAAGGTGGATCGTTCCCTTGAAAAAGTGACAAACGATAAGATCATGGCGATCAGTGAATATTCCGACACGGTGATCGAGAGCATGAATAAAACGCATAATGAGATTATGTTCTTATACAGTATGCTGAACGATAAACACACGGAGCTTACCGGTATGGCGGCGGATCTGCAGCGCCTGGCTGCGGATGTAAGAAGCCTTGAGGAGAAAGCACCTTTGACTGCACCGCAGGCTGCATCGGAGCGTGCCGCAGCGGTATCTGCGGCTTCGGCAGTAACACCGGTACCGGTTGAGACGGCAGATACGACGGAGAGAGAGACGGCTGCTGCACCGGCAGAGCAGAAGGAAGAGATGCCGGAGACGGAAGAGACAAAGCAGGAAGGACTGCATGCAGAGATTCTGAAGTTGAAAAAACTCGGAATGACGGAGGTTCAGATTGCCAAGAAGCTTGGAATCGGAATCGGTGAAGTTCGCCTGGTCAATGGGCTTTACAGAGGAGAGAGTGATTCGTGAAACTGAAATATTATTTGCGGGGACTGGGGATCGGAATCATTGTCACAACGGTGATACTGGCAGTCAGTTTTTCAAAGAAAGAGATCAAGATGTCTGATGAGGAGATCATGGCGCGGGCGGCACAGCTTGGCATGGTCATGCAGGAGACAGAGACAACAGAGCAGGGCGATACGGAGCAGGATCCGGACGGCACGGACACCGGAGCGAAGACGGAGGTTGTGACCGAGCAGACGGCATCCGAACTGTTGGAAGAACGGACCGCGGCAGAAGAGACCGCGCAGAATACGGAAGCTGCAGCTGAGGACGTGGCAGCTGAGGCGCAGGAGAATAGCGCGAACACGGATGAGGAGACGCAGGCACAGCAGGAGGCTGCTGATGCAGAGAATCCGTCCGGCGTATACCGTCTGGTGATTCAGAAAGGGGATGTCTGCCGTATTGTCTGCGAGAAGCTGGCGGAGAACGGAGTCATTTCCGATGCGGAGACGTTCCGGCAGTATTTATCGCAGATCGGCTACGCTTCCAATATGCGTGTCGGCAACTACGATATTCCTTACGGTCTGTCGAATGAGGAAATTGCAAAAATTCTGCAGGCGGGACCGCTTGAAGAGTAAAAAGGTACTTGCACAGCAAAGATGTTTGTGATATAATATGCGAGGTTCAAGCGTGGAAAATCATTTCCACACAATAATACACATATGCTGACCACCGGGCCGGTGCCGAATGGTTGCCTTGCGGGATGAAGCATATGGAAGATTTCAACCATGGAGGTAAGAAAATGAGCGTTATTTCAATGAAACAGTTACTTGAAGCAGGTGTTCACTTCGGACATCAGACCAGAAGATGGAATCCTAAAATGGCTCCGTACATCTACACAGAGAGAAATGGTATCTACATCATCGACTTACAGAAATCTGTAGGCAAGGTAGACGAGGCTTACAAAGCAGTATCTGATATTGCAGCTGAGGGCGGCACCATTCTTTTCGTAGGTACCAAGAAGCAGGCACAGGATGCAATCAAGACCGAAGCAGAGCGCTGCGGCATGTTCTATGTAAATGAGAGATGGTTAGGTGGTATGCTTACCAACTTCAAGACCATCCAGAGCCGTATTGCAAGATTAAAAGAGATCGAGACAATGGCAACCGACGGTACATTCGAGGTACTGCCGAAGAAGGAAGTTATCGCACTTAAGAAAGAGTGGGAGAAGTTAGAGAAGAACCTTGGCGGTATCAAGGAGATGAAGAAGCTCCCGGATGCAATCTTCGTTGTAGACCCGAAGAAGGAGAGAATCTGTATTCAGGAGGCTCATACATTAGGAATTACCCTGATCGGTATTGCAGATACAAACTGTGATCCTGAGGAACTTGATTATGTGATCCCGGGCAATGATGATGCTATCAGAGCCGTAAAACTGATCGTTTCCAAGATGGCAGACGCAGTGATCGAGGCAAACCAGGGTGCAGAGATGACTGCAGAAGAGGCTGAGTCCGCAGAGGCAGATGCAGCAGAGGAAGCATAATAAGTTGGAAACAACGGGTGCCTGATTGGCAGGATCGCCCATATGTCAACAATCGGAAAGGGACGCGTGTTACGTCCCTTTCTGTGGCATAAAGATAAAGAATCAGGATAAATTATTTTTTGGAGGATGAGAAAATGGCAATTACAGCAGCTATGGTAAAGGAACTGCGTGAGATGACCGGCGCAGGCATGATGGATTGCAAGAAGGCATTAAATGAGACAAACGGTAACATGGACGAGGCTGTAGAGTTCTTAAGAAAGAACGGACAGGCTAAGGCTGAGAAGAAGGCAAGCAGAATCGCAGCAGAGGGTCTTTGCATGGTAGTGACCAAGGATGACCAGACAGCAGCGGTTGTTGAGGTAAACTCTGAGACAGACTTCGTTGCAAAGAATGCAACATTCCAGGAGTTTGTTAAGGCTGTTGCAACACAGGCAGTGAATTCCGATGCAGCAGACATGGATGCTTTCATGGCTGAGAAGTGGAATGAGGATGCCAGCAAGACTGTAAGTGAAGCACTGGTTGAGAAGGTTGCAGTGATCGGCGAGAACTTAAAGATCCGCAGATTTGAGAAGGTTGTAGCTGAGCATGGCTGTGTTGTACCGTATGTACACGGCGGCGGAAGAATCGGCGTTATCGTTGATGCAGACACCGATGTTGTAAATGACACTGTAAAGGAAGCAATGCACAATATCGCAATGCAGATCGCAGCACTCAATCCGAAGTATGTTTCCAGAGACGAGGTAAGTGCTGATTACATCGCTCATGAGAAAGAGATCCTCTTAGCACAGATCATGAACGATCCGAAGGAGTCCCAGAAGCCGGAGAAGGTAATCAACGGAATGATCGAAGGACGTATCAGCAAAGAACTCAAGGAAGTATGCCTGGTAGATCAGGTTTACGTTAAGGCTGAGGACGGCAAGCAGACCGTTGCCAAGTATCTTGAGGAAGTATCCAAGGCAGTTGGCGGTACTGTGAAGGTTAAGAGATTTGTTCGTTTTGAGACTGGCGAAGGTCTTGAGAAGAAGCAGGAAGACTTTGCAGCAGAAGTTGCAGCACAGATGAACGCATAATTTGATATTGTGCTAAACTGTTGAAGGATAATGACCCCTACGAATGGTGGAGACACTATTTGCAGGGGTCATTTTGTAAGAAAAAACCTTATCGAACCTGGTTATGATTCGATAAGGTTTTTGCGTCATAAAGTATAAATGCTACAGTCCCATGATTGCGTCGACCGGCAGGGCAAAGCTGACGCCGTGCGCCGGTGTGTCAATGCCGTGCTGCTTGCTGATGGCGGTCATGATTTCGGTCTTTTTATCCTTTGGAACGACGATGGCAAGGACTTCCTGCTCCTCCTGAAGAGCCATACCGAAATGTTTGGCAACCTCCTCCGGACTGCAGCGCAGACCCTTTAAGATCGTTCCGCCGGTAGCGCCGGCAGCGCGCGCGGTGTACATGACATCATCGCTGTATCCCTGATTGATTGTGACAAGAATCATTGCATGTGTAATCGTTTCACTCATTTTTTTCACCTCTTTTTCTATCTCCGGCTCAGAGGAGTCCAAAGAACCGGAACCGAGAACTTTATAGAGCCATCCCTGAATGCCGGATAACGGTATGCTGACAGCGATACCGGTTCCTCTCTTGTGAAGCTGCAGCGCCTGATTCATCTCCGCCAACAGCATCCGGGTGCGTTCCTTCGGGACGATGCATAACATGATGGTTTTGTGGGTGTCGCCGAGACCGCACAGATTCAGAAAATCGGAACTGACGGTGCCGACGCCGTGCATCTGGTAATAGATCGGGATGGAGGCATCGGTGAGAAATTCGGTCAGTTTATCACGGATATTGGAATCTATGATAATGACGAGGCACCGGAATGCCGGCATCTTTTTTTTATGTTGCATGGTATGATCCTGCATAATTATTCCTCCTCAATATCCATAATGGCATTGTCGTCGACATCGATCATGATAAGCGCGTCGGATGTCGCTCTCTTAAGCTTCAGCTGATACAGTACGCCCATGATCTGAATGGCAATTAACGGTGCCATTGCGACCATCGCCACGACGCCGAACGCATCGGTTACCACATTGCCGCCCACGGCGGTACATGCGCCCATGGCAAGCGGAAGAAGAAACGTGGAGGTCATGGGACCGCTGGCAACACCGCCGGAGTCGAAAGCGATACCGACAAATACTTTTGGAACAAACCGGGTGAGCACCAGAGCAATGATGTAGCCCGGAATTAAGAGCCAGTAAATGTTAAGTCCGGTCAGAACCCGGAGCAGCGCCAGCGCAACGGAAGCGGAGACACCGATGGAGAGACAGAGGTTCATCGCATTGCGCGAAATGGAACCGTTTGTCACATCCTCCACCTGCTTGTTGAGCACCTGCACGGCAGGCTCGGCTTTTACAATATAATAACCGATTAACGCGCCGATGGGAATCAGAACAAAGCGCCATGTCTGTGCGGCGAGATTGCTGCCGAGCAGACTTCCGACGGGAGCAAATCCTACGTTGACACCGGTCAGAAACAGGATCAGTCCGATGATAGTGTAGAGAAAGCCCATAAGCATCTTGATCATCTGGTTCTTGTGGTAGCGCCTGGAAATAAGCTGAAACAGTAAAAAGACGATCAGTACCGGAAGGATGGAAGAAATGACTTCCCTGCCATAGTCCGGCAGCATATGTACAAACTGGCGCATGACATCCTGCATGGTTACAACATCCGGTATTTCGGTGGCATTGTAGGATGCGCCGGCTGGATGGTAGAAAATACCGAGCAGGAGCACCATGGCGATCGGTCCGATGCTGCAGAAGGAGATCAGACCGAAACTGTCGCTCGAGCCGTCCTTGTCACTTCGCGTGGAGGAGAGACCAACACCGATGGCCATAATAAAAGGAACGGTCATCGGACCTGTCGTCACACCGCCGGAGTCAAATGCGACTGCGATGAAATCAGCCGGCGCCGCAAAGGAGAGCAAAAACAGTGCGGCATAGAGGATACACAGCAGCATGGGGAGGCTCAGCTTGAAAATGATACGCAAAACAGCGATGACCAGAAAGACACCGACGCCGAGAGCGACCGTCCAGATTAAGGTTTCGTTTGGAATAGAAGGAACCTGATTGGCGAGAACCTGCAGATCCGGTTCTGCGATTGTGATGATGACACCCATCACAAAGCAGACAATAATCAGAATCGAAAGACGCTTTGTCTTCATGATATGGGAACCGACACCTTCGCCGAGCGGCGTCATCGCCATCTCAGCACCCAGCTGGAAAAATGCCATGCCGATGATCAGCATGAACGCTCCGACCAGAAACAGGGCAATGGTTCCGGTCTCCATCGGTACGACAAAAATGCTGAGCAACAGCACAATGACGGTAATGGGAAGAACGGCGCTTACAGATTCGTCGAATTTCTCTTTTAATTTTTTGTTCAAAATAGCATCACACACTTTCTAGAATATGGTTAATAGAGTTACCAGTTAAACAGTTCACAAATCAACTATTATTTTATCGGTTGTTGTGTAGAAAGTCAACCGAGTCGGAGTGATTTTTCTGAAATCTTAACACTTTTTTAATTGACTTTTATACAGATTTCAAATAAAGTTTCTATATAAACAGTTCACAAATCAACTAAAGCAAAGAGAAGGCATGAACCGGCGGAAAGGAGGGGGAATATGCTGGAAGACTTTTTTGAAAATTATTTTAAGATAGAGAAAGCATACCGGAAATACTTTCAGGATGAGATGGAGAAATATCATCTCACGCCGAACGAATTGCTGGTGCTTCTTTTTTTGGCACGCGACAACGGCGGATGCAATACGGCGCGGGATATTGCGCAGTACGAGGGGGTGTCCAAGGGACTGGTTGCCAGATCGGTGGAGAGCCTCGTGGAAAAGCAGTTTCTTGTGGTGGAACGGGATGCTGCCGATAAGAGAATCTGCCATTTATATCTCACGCAGCAATGCAGTGCGCTCACAGAGCAGATGACGGAGAAAAAAGCTGCGTTTTTCCGCAGGCTGGCCGAAGGTATTCCGGAGGAAGCGATTGCGACGACGGAACAGACACTGCGCAGGTTTATGGAAAATATATCCGCATCTATTGACAAGTCGTAAGTGCTTTGCTATCGTGAGGAAAGAGTCTTGGAATGGGAAAGGAGCAGGGAACATGCGCAGTGCAGATAGAAGAAAAGCATTTTTTGCGGTTTGCATGATGGCGGTTCTGCTGTTTTCCCATCTTGGTGTCTGTCTGTGGCAGACACAGATCGCCCAGGTGCAGAATCTGACGGCAGAGGCCGGAGGGGAAGCACAGGGTATTTTACGGACGACGGACTCCGATTATGTCTCAAACGCGCTCTCAGCGGAACCGGAAGCAGGATTGTCACAGAGTATGATTGTCGTGACGAGAAAAATGACCGGGGCGGCGGAGCAGCGTCTTTTTTTTCATCTTTTTACTGCTGTTTTATTTAAAATAGCAGAGATTCCCTATGCAGAGGCGGTAGTGCTTACCGTCACGGCGGCGTGTATCTGCCTGGCAGGTTACCGCATGGTGCGTTTTGTGCACAATTCCGACGGTAAAAAAGATTTGCCCTTTTGGTTATCACAGGTATCAGAAGCGTCATAAGATTAGGATAAGAAAAGGGAAAAGAAGAAAATGGAATATAGAAATTTTTTTGCACTGCTGGGCGGGCTTGCACTCTTTTTGTATGGAATGCATCAGATGAGCGAGGGCTTAAATGCTGCCGCAGGTGAGAAGATGAAGCAGATCCTGGAGCGGCTGACAAAGAACCGCTTCCTTGGCGTGGGCGTCGGAGCAGCGGTGACGGCGGTGATCCAGTCATCCTCAGCCACCACGGTCATGGTCGTTGGCTTTGTGAATTCCGGGATGATGACTCTGCGCCAGGCGGTCTGGATTATCATGGGGGCAAATATCGGCACCACAATCACCGGTCAGCTGATTGCACTGGATGCGGGAGCCGTTGCGCCGCTTCTGGCTTTTTTGGGGGTGGTTCTGATTCTGTTTGCGGGAAAAGACCGGATCCGGTACACAGGCGAGATTGTGGCGGGGCTTGGAATCCTGTTTATCGGCATGGATATGATGGGGGAAGCCATGCAGCCGCTCTGTGATTCGCAGGTGTTCCTTCAGGCAATGACAAAGTTTGAACATCCACTGCTTGGAATCCTGGCGGGCGCGGCGTTCACGGCAGCCATTCAGTCATCCTCGGCTTCGGTCGGTATCCTGCAGACTCTGGCACAGGGAGGAGCCGTATCTTTTGCGGGGGCGGTGTATGTTCTGTTCGGTCAGAATATCGGCACATGCATTACGGCGGTTCTGGCTGCCATCGGCACCGGAAGAAATGCCAAGCGCACGACGATCATTCATCTTTTGTTCAATCTGATCGGAACGGTGGTGTTTACCGTGCTGTGCATGACAACGCCGCTCGTCTCGCTGGTTGCGCAGCTGACGCCGGGACGGCCGGCTGCCCAGATTGCCAACATGCATACGATTTTTAATATCGGAACGACCCTGCTTTTGCTTCCGGCCGGAAATCTGCTGGCAGGGATGGCAGAGCATCTTCTTCCGGATAAGAAGAGCGAATCGCTTGCGGCGGAACAGAGAAAGGCAGCATGCAAAAAAGTGGAGGATGTATGGAATTCATAAAGAATGTCATAAGAGGAATTACGATCGGAATCGCCAATGTAGTTCCAGGAGTGAGCGGCGGTACGATCATGGTGTCGCTGGGGATTTATGATGAACTTCTGCAGGCGGTCACCGGGTTTTTCCGTCATAAAAAGGAAAGCATCTTAAAGCTGTTTCCGTATCTGTTTGGAATGGGGATCGGAATTATCTGCCTTTCCTTTATGATCGGTTATCTTTTTGAGAATTTTCCGTTCCAGACCGCGATGCTTTTTATCGGACTGATTTTCGGCGGCGTGCCGCTCATCTGGCGCAAGGTGTCCAGGGGATATCCGAAGGTGCCGGAGCTGGCGCTGTTTTTGGGATTCTTCTGCCTGATGATTGGAATGCAGTTCCTTGGAAAAGGCAGCGAACAGGTTCTTGCCGCCGGTTCTGGGACGGCAGTGAAGCTTTTTACGGTGGGGCTGGCTGCCGCGGCTACGATGGTCATTCCGGGGGTGAGCGGTTCGATGCTTTTGATGGCGCTCGGATATTACACGCCGGTCATTGACCATATCAATGCGTTCGTTGTGGCGGTGGTCATGCTGGATACCGGGACGGCGTGGTACTGTCTTGCCATATTAGTCCCGTTCGGATGCGGCGTGCTTGGAGGTATTTTTCTTGTCGCAAAGCTGATGGAATATCTGCTCTGCCGGTTTGAGCGGCTGACCTACTGGGCAATTTTCGGGCTGCTGGCGGCGTCCCCGGTTGCCATATTAGGGAAAATCCCGCTGCGCGGGACATCGCCGGCTGTCATCGCCTGGGGCGTGATACTGTTTAGTGTGGGGGCGGTGGTCACCGGACTTTTAGCTGGAGAAGCATAAAAATTCAGAAAATACATGAAAAAGTGTAGAAAAATCATACGATTTTTTTGCGCTTTTTTCTTTGAAAAATACAAAAATGTGATACAATAGATAAAGTATTATGATTAACTTGGGGGTTCTACATGCAGGATAAGGATTCTGAGGCACTCCGCAATCAACGCAGGCGGAGAAAGCGGATTGCAAGAATGAAACATACCATAATCGCGATAATTGCCGGGTGGATCATCCTGTCCATGATTCTGATCATTTTTCTGCTTGTCCGGACGAGATCCATGGAGAGAAAGTTAGATGAACTCTGGCAGATGCAGCGGGTGATGAACCAGCAGGTGCCGGATACGGAGGCACTACCCCAGGAAGAGACCAGCGGCATGGATACGGAGACAGTGGCTGTGACGGCACCTGCATCCGGGATCGACGAGACAGACAATCTGGCACAGGATGGAGATGTACATAAAGTTTATCTGACGTTTGATGACGGGCCGTCTGAGAATACGGACGCCATTTTAGATGTGCTGTCGGAGTACGATGTCAAGGCAACCTTTTTTGTGGTCGGAAAAGAGGATGAGGCATCGGCAGCCATCTACCAGAGGATCGTGGATGAGGGGCATACGCTGGGAATGCATTCCTATTCTAATAAGTACAGTCTGATCTATCAGTCGGAGGATGCGTTCGAGGCGGATTTTCATCAGCTGCAGGATTATCTCTATGAGGTGACCGGTGAAAAGAGCCGCTATTACCGGTTTCCGGGCGGGAGCAGCAATCAGATCAGCAATGTGCCGATGAGTTCGCTGATACGGTTTTTAAACAGCGAGGACGTCGTTTATTACGACTGGAACGTCTCGGCAGGCGATGCGGCAAATGCTGCATATACACCGGAAGAACTGGTCGAGAATGTTGTTTCAGATGTTTCAAAATACAAGACCTCGGTTGTGCTTTTGCACGACTCGGAAGATAGGTCAACAACGGTAGAAGCGGTAGGACCGCTGATCGAGGCATTGCAGGATATGGATGCCGAGATTTTACCGATTGATGAAGATACACAGGTTATCCAGTATGTCAAAGCCGACAGTGCCAGATGACCAGATTATAAATGGAGGTAAGAACATGGGATTTTTCAAGGACTTTAAGGATGATTTCTCACAGGCAGTGAATGAACTTATGCCGGGAGAAGACAATCTCGAAAGCACGGACAAGGATGATGACATGGTCGTGAACACACTGGAAGATGAAGTGGATGTGGCGAGCGAACTGTCGAAGCTGGATGGCCTGTTAGAGCAGGTGACGAAGCAGGAGCCGGTGGAAGTGCGGACACCTGCAGCGTCGGCAGAGCCACAGAAAACAAAAGAAGAATACACGCAGCATGCAATGGCAGCAGCACAGGAGGAGAAGAAAATGGCTGATAATACAGTAACACCAGTACAGGTAGCACAGACAGGAGCACAGGCAGCGGCAGCACCGCAGAGCGCACCACAGGAGAAGCCGATCGTATCGGACGAGGTTTCCGTGATTACAGAGGGAACGATTATCAACGGTGATGTGATCTCAAACGGATCTCTCGACATCAGAGGTCAGGTAGACGGAAATGTAAGCTGCAACGGAAAGCTTACCGTGACAGGCGTTGTCAACGGCAACAGCAACACTTCTGAATTCTTTGCAGATTCTGCACAGGTGGAGGGTGAAGTCGTAAGTTCCGGTACGGTTAAGATTGGTCTTGGCTCCGTGATTATCGGTAATGTGACATCCAGCTCCGCAGTGATCGCGGGTGCTATCAAGGGAGACATCGATGTTCAGGGACCGGTTGTTGTGGATACTTCCGCAGTAGTTATGGGTAACATCAAGTCCCGGTCTGTTCAGATCAACAACGGCGCTGTGATTGAGGGATTCTGCTCTCAGTGCTATGCAGATGTGGATGTTCAGAGTCTGTTCAATGCCAAGAAAGGAAACTAAGCATTATGAAGAGAGTTCTGTTAAAGTTAAGCGGCGAGGCGCTTGCGGGCGATAAGCACACAGGATTTGACGAGCCGACAGTCACAGAGGTTGCAAAGCAGGTAAAGCAGATCGTGGATGGCGGTACCGAGGTGGGTATCGTGATCGGCGGCGGCAATTTCTGGAGAGGACGCACCAGCGAGACGATCGACCGCACCAAAGCGGATCAGATCGGCATGCTTGCAACGATCATGAACTGCATCTATGTTTCAGAGATTTTCCGCTCTGTGGGCATGCAGACACAGATTCTGACACCTTTTGAGTGTGGAAGCATGACAAAGCTGTTTTCCAAGGATCGTGCGAATAAGTATTTTGCAAAGGGAATGGTTGTGTTTTTTGCAGGGGGAACGGGTCATCCATACTTTTCGACAGATACGGGCATTGTTCTGCGTGCGATTGAGATGGAGGCGGACGGAATCTACCTCGCAAAAGCGATTGACGGCGTGTATGATAGTGATCCGAAGCTGAATCCGAACGCAGTGAAGTATGATGAAGTCTCTATTCAGGAAGTAATTGACAAGAAGCTTGCGGTGGTGGATCTGACAGCCTCCATTATGTGTATGGAGAACCGGATGCCGATGTATGTATTCGGACTGAATGAAGAGAATAGTATCGTAAAAGCCATGACGGGAGAGTTTAGCGGCACGAAGGTTACGGTTTCTTAGAATTGATAGAAAGGCATGGTATATATATGGATCAGAGATTAGCGGTATTTGATGAAAAGATGGGCAAAACAATGAACAATCTTGCGGAGGAGTTCGGCGGAATCCGCGCGGGACGCGCCAATCCGCATGTGCTTGACAAGTTGAGAGTGGATTACTACGGTACTCCGACAGCAATTCAGCAGGTGGCGAATGTCAGTGTTCCGGAGCCGCGTATGATTCAGATTCAGCCGTGGGAGGCATCCATGGTAAAGGAGATTGAGAAGGCGATCCTTACTTCCGATCTTGGAATCAATCCTACGAATGATGGAAAGACAGTCCGTCTTCTGTTCCCGGAGCTTACCGAGGAGAGACGTAAGGAACTTGCAAAGGATGTAAAGAAAAAGGGCGAAAATGCGAAGGTTGCAATCCGCAATATCCGCCGTGATGCCAATGATTCCTTTAAAAAGCTTGCCAAGGAGGATGTCTCCGAGGATGAGATCAAGCAGCTGGAAGATCAGGCACAGAAGATGACCGATAAGTACATCGCAGATGTGGATCGTGCCGTTGAGGCAAAGACAAAGGAAATCCTTACCGTATAGTTTGGATAGATTTGAAACGAGAGGAGATACAGGTGTTTATGGAGGCATACATCTGTATCTTTTCCGTTATTTTGTATAGTTGATACTTCAGTACAGAGACGAGGGAGAAGCACAGGTATGGAGACGGGAAGAAAGATTCCACAGCATATAGCGATCATACTGGATGGAAACGGAAGATGGGCAAAGGCAAAGGGAATGCCCCGGAATTACGGACACACAGCGGGAGCCAGAAATGTCGAGACGGTATGCCAGGCGGCACATGATCTCGGTGTAAAGTATGTTACCATGTACGCATTTTCGACGGAAAACTGGAACCGCCCGGAGGGCGAAGTGGAAGCGCTGATGAAGCTTTTGGAAAGCTATCTGAAGAACTGCATTAAGACAGCAGACAAAAACAATATGCGCGTGCGCGTGATCGGCGATACGACGAGACTCAGTGAGCGCTTTCAGGAGCGCATCCGTGAACTGGAGGCTGCCTCCGCAAAAAATGACGGCTTGAATCTTCAGATTGCCATCAATTACGGCAGCCGCGACGAGATGACACGCGCAATGCGCCGTATGAGCGAAGATGTTGCGGCGGGGAAGAGAAAGCCGGAAGAGATCACGGAAAGTGTGTTTGAGGAGTATCTGGATACCGCAGGCATTCCGGATCCGGACCTTTTAATCCGCACGAGTGGGGAACTCAGGTTGTCCAATTTCCTGCTCTGGCAGCTCGCATACAGTGAATTTTACTTTACCGATGTGCCGTGGCCGGATTTTCACAAAGAGGAATTAGAGCGTGCCATTGAAGCGTATAATAAAAGAGACAGAAGATTTGGCGGTTTGACGGACAATAAGTAGGCTGGACTGCCGGATGGAGGAGATATGTTTAAGACGAGATTATTGAGCGGAATCGTTCTTGTGATTGCCGCATTGGTATTGATTATTACCGGCGGGGATGTGCTGCTGGTGTCCACGTTGCTGATTTCCTGGATCGGGATGTTTGAATTATACCGGATTTTTCATATTGAGAAGTCTGCGCCGGGCATTGTCGGGTATGCAACGGCGGCGGTCTACTATGCGAATCTGCGCTTCGGCTTTCTGCCGGATCTGATGATGCTGGTTTTAGGTCTTCTGATCGTATTGATGTTCGTGTATGTGTTCACTTACCCGAAGTATCAGACGGAGCAGCTGCTCGCCGCATTTTTCGGCGTGTTCTATGTGGCAGTGATGTTGTCCTACGTGTACCAGACCAGAATGCTTGGCGCCGGAACCTACATTGTGTGGCTTATTTTTCTGTGTTCCTGGGGATGCGACACCTGCGCGTACTGTGTCGGCATGCTGATCGGGAAGCATAAGATGACGCCGAAGCTGAGTCCGAAAAAGTCTGTGGAGGGCGCCGTGGGAGGTGTGATCGGAGCTGCGCTTCTCACCGTGATTTACGGCATGGTATTTCGCGGGGCGATGGGAAGTGAAATGTCACATGTCTGGATTATGGCAGCCATCAGTGCGGCGGGCGCACTGGTATCCATGGTGGGAGATCTGACAGCTTCCGCTATCAAGCGCAATTACGGCATCAAGGATTATGGAAAACTCATTCCGGGACACGGCGGTATCCTGGATCGTTTCGACAGCGTCATTTTTACGGCGCCGCTCATCTATTTCCTTGCCGCTAATTTGATTGTATTGTAATTTTGGGAGAGACCTATGATGAAGATAGCTATTTTGGGATCGACAGGCTCCATTGGGACACAGACGTTAGATATTGTCCGGGAGCAGGGCGACATACAGGTGACGGCGATTGCGGCCGGAAGCAACATCAAAAAGCTGGAAGAGCAGATGAGAGAGTTTCATCCGCTGCTGGTATGCGTTTTTCAGGAGGACGCCGCCAAAGAACTGCGCGATCGCACGAAGGATCTGAATGTCCGCGTGGTGTCCGGCATGGATGGACTTCTGGAGGTGGCGGTACAGCCGGAGAGCGAGATCCTTGTGACGGCGATTGTCGGGATGCTCGGCATAAGACCGACGATTGCAGCCATTGAAGCGGGGAAAAAGATTGCACTTGCGAACAAGGAGACGCTTGTGACGGCAGGCCATATTATTATGCCGCTGGCAAAAAAATGCGGCGTGCCGATTCTGCCGGTCGACAGCGAGCACAGCGCTATTTTCCAGTCGCTGCAGGGAGAAAACGGGAACCGCATTGCGAAGATTCTTCTCACGGCGTCCGGCGGACCGTTCCGCGGGAAAAAGCCGGAAGATCTGGCACACATTCAGGTGGAGGATGCGCTGCGTCATCCGAACTGGACAATGGGACGCAAGATCACGATCGATTCGTCAACGCTTGTCAATAAAGGCCTGGAAGTTATGGAGGCAAAGTGGCTGTTTGATGTGGAACTGGAGCAGATTGAGGTGGTTGTCCATCCGCAGAGTGTGATTCATTCTGCGGTGCAGTATGAGGACGGCGCAGTCATTGCGCAGCTCGGCACACCGGATATGCGTCTGCCGATCCAGTATGCGCTCTATTATCCGAAGCGCAGACCGCTCTCGGGCGACAGACTGGATCTGTTTGCATTGGGACAGCTGACGTTTGAGAGACCGGACACGGAGACGTTCCGCGGTCTTGCGTTAGCTTATCAGGCGATGCGCCGCGGCGGCAACATTCCGACGGCATTTAATGCTGCGAACGAAAAGGCGGTAGCGCTTTTCCTGGATCGAAAAATTGCCTATCAGCAGATACCGGAGATGATTGAATCGTGTATGGAGGCAGCTGATTTTATCGCCAATCCGACGGTTGATGAGATCCTGGAGACGGAGGCAGCCGCATATGAACACATTGCAGGCAAATGTGGAAAGGTTTTTGCATGAAGATTATTATCGCAATTCTGATATTCAGTCTGATTATTATTTTTCATGAACTGGGGCATTTCCTTCTGGCGAAGGCAAACGGAATCCGGGTGAATGAATTCTGTCTCGGACTGGGACCGAAAGTGTTTGGCATTACAAAGGGAGAGACGACATACTCCCTGCATCTGTTCCCAATCGGTGGAGCGTGCATGATGGAGGGAGAGGATACGGAGAGCGAGGACGGCAGGGCGTTCGGGAAAAAATCAGTCTGGGCGCGCATCAGTGTGGTGGCTGCCGGGCCGGTATTCAATTTCCTGATGGCGTTTGTCTTTGCTTTTATTCTGTTATGCAATATCGGCTATGATCTGCCGGTGCTCGCCGGAGTGACGGAGGGATATCCGGCCGAGGAGGCGGGAATGCAGGCGGGAGATACAATCTTAAAGATTGATCACACCCGGATACATTTTTTCCGGGACATCAGCGCCTATACACAGTTTCATTCCGGGGACGCGGTCACAGTGACCTATGAGCGGAACGGAGAACGCTATCAGACGGTGCTCACGCCCAAATATAACGAAGAATACGGCTATTATATGTACGGCTTTCAGGGAAGCGCGCAAAAGACGAAAGGTTCTGTGCTTTCCAATTTAAAATACAGCGTATATGAGGTGGAATACTGGATCCGGGTGACGATTGACAGCCTGAAGTCTCTGGTGGGCGGAAAGGTGAGCGTCAATGACATGAGCGGTCCGGTCGGGATCGTCAATATGATCGGGGACAGCTATGAGCAGAGCGTGACGTACGGCTATTATATGGTATTTTTGCAGATGCTTTATATTACGATCTTCTTATCGGCGAACCTCGGTGTGATGAATCTGCTGCCGCTTCCGGCGCTGGACGGAGGCAGACTATTGTTTATGATTGTCGAGGTGATCCGCGGAAAGCGCGTCGATCCCGACAAGGAAGGCATGGTGCATTTTATTGGCATGATGCTGTTGTTTGCACTCATGTTCTTTACATTTTTTAACGATATCCGCAAGCTGTTCGGATAGAAAGGCAAAAAGATGACAAAAGTAGTGAAAATTGGCGACCGGGTGATCGGCGGAGGCAATCCGATCCTGATCCAGTCCATGACAAATACAAAGACGGAGGATGTGGCTGCAACCGTGGCACAGATTCAGGCGCTTACCGCTGCCGGATGTGATATTATCCGCTGTGCCGTGCCGACCATGGAGGCGGCGGAGGCATTGACCGAGATCAAAAAGCAGGTGAACATTCCCGTTGTGGCAGATATTCATTTTGATTACCGCCTGGCGCTTGCCGCGATCGAGCATGGTGCGGATAAGATCCGCATCAATCCGGGAAATATTGGAAGTACAGAGCGTGTGCGCGCAGTGGTGGATGCCGCAAAAGAGCGCGGTATTCCGATCCGTGTCGGCGTCAACAGTGGATCTCTGGAAAAAGATCTTGTGGAAAAATATCACGGTGTGACGGCGGAGGGGATTGTCGAGAGCGCCCTCGATAAAGTACATCTGATCGAGGATATGGGGTATGACAATCTGGTCATCAGCATCAAATCCTCCGATGTGATGATGTGCGTGAAGGCGCACGAGCTGATTGCGACACAGACGGATCATCCGCTGCATGTCGGTATCACGGAGTCCGGCACCATCATCAGCGGCAATATCAAATCTTCGATCGGACTGGGACTCATTCTGCATCAGGGAATCGGTGATACAATCCGCGTATCGCTCACGGGAGACCCGTTGGAGGAGATCAAGTCCGCGAAGCTGATCCTGCGTACCTTAGGGCTGCGCAAAGGCGGCGTGGAGGTCGTGTCCTGTCCGACCTGCGGCAGAACCAGAATCGATCTGATCGGGCTTGCCAACCAGGTGGAAAATATGGTGGCAGACATCCCGTTAGACATCAAGGTGGCGGTTATGGGCTGCGTTGTCAACGGACCGGGTGAGGCAAAGGAAGCGGATATCGGTATTGCCGGAGGAATCGGAGAGGGACTCTTGATCAAGAACGGTGAAGTGTATAAAAAGGTGCCGGAGGGCGAACTGCTTGAGGCATTGCGCTATGAGCTGCTGCACTGGAATGAGCAGCAGAAGTAGAACAGACTGAGGAAGAAGTGAGAAAAGGGCATGGCAAAACGGTTTTTTGATGTATTTCCATCACTGCAGGTAGAAGGCGACATGAAAAATCTGCTGACGGAGACGGAAGTAACGAAGGTGGGCATGAATCATGAGCGCGATCATCTGCGCGTCTATTTAAGCAGCACGCGTCTGATTCACAAAAAAGATATCCGCCAGTTGGAATCTGCCATTGCACAACAGATTTTTAAGGGCAGGATGATGCAGGTCAAGGTCATTGAAAAGTATCATCTCTCGGAACAGTATACGCCGGAAAAGCTGCTTGATCTGTACCGCGACAGCATTTTAGAAGAACTGAAAGATTACAGCCTGATGGAATACAATCTTCTTCGGACGGCGAAGATGGAGTTTACGAGCGAAAGCCACATGCTGCTCACGCTGGAGAATACGATTATCGCACAGACGCGTTCCCATGAGATCGTGGAGTTTTTAGAGAAGGTGATCTGCGAGCGCTGCGGACTCGATCTGGCGGTGGAGCTTGCCTATGAGGAGCCGAAGGAGAGCAAATATAAGAAAAACAGTGATCTGCAGATTCAGTTTGAGATTAAAAACATCATGAAAAAGGTACATATCCGCAATGACGACGGGGAGAGTGTGCCGGCGGTCGCAGAAGGCGGTGCCGAGGCGGTTTCCGATGGCACAACAACATCTGGTGGTACAGGCGGCAATGCTACCACAAATACCGTTTCTTCTGCAAAAAATGCTGCAAAACCTGCGGAACATGCAGGAAAAACTGCAGAAAATGGCGAAAAAGGGAAGAAGGAATTCAAGCGCAGATTCGAGGGCGGCGGCTTTAAAAAGTCGGACAATCCGGATGTGATTTACGGGCGTGATTTTGAGGATGAACCGATCGCGATCGAGAAGATTGTGGGAGAGATGGGAGAGGTGACGATCCGCTGCCAGGTCATGACGTTAGAGACCAGGGAGATCCGGAATGAGAAGACGATCGTGATTATGTCCGTGACGGATTTTACCGATTCGATTGTGTTAAAAATCTTTACCAGAAACGATCAGCTGCAGGAACTGCTTGATGGGGGACTCGCCAAGGGAGCGTTTTTAAAGATCAAGGGTGTGACGACGATCGACAAGTTCGACAGTGAGCTTACGATCGGTTCTGTGGTCGGCATCAAAAAGATTGCGGATTTTACGTCCACGCGTGCAGACACCAGCCCGGAGAAGCGCGTGGAGCTGCACTGCCATACGAAGATGAGCGATATGGATGGCGTCTCGGATGTCAAGGATATTGTAAAACGCGCCATGAAGTGGGGACACAAGGCGATCGCCATCACGGATCACGGCGATGTACAGGCTTTCCCTGACGCGAACCATGCGGTTCCGCCGGATTCGGATTTTAAGATCATCTACGGCGTGGAGGCGTATCTGGTGGATGATCTGAAGGATATTATCGTTGACTCAAAAGGACAGAGCTTAAATGACAGCTATGTCGTATTTGACCTGGAGACAACCGGACTTTCGCCGGATAAGAATAAGATCATTGAGATCGGTGCCGTCAAGGTGGTGGACGGAGCTATCACGGAGCGTTTTTCGACCTTCGTCAATCCAGAGGTGCCGATTCCGTATAATATTGAGCAGCTGACGTCCATCAAGGATGACATGGTGCTCGATGCGCCCAGGATTGAGGAGATCCTGCCCGAATTCATGAAGTTCTGCGAGGGGACCGTCATGGTGGCACACAATGCGGAGTTCGATACCGGATTCATCCGCAAGAACTGCGAGCGCATGGGACTGCCGTTTGATTTTACCATCGCAGATACCGTGGCGCTGGCGAGAATCCTGCTGCCGCAGTTAAACCGTTTCAAGCTGGATACCGTGGCAAAGGCGGTCGGTGTATCGCTGGATCACCATCACCGGGCGGTCGATGACGCGGCATGTACGGCGGAGATTTTTGTCAAGTTTATCGAGATGCTTCATGAACGCGGCATGGAGACGTTAGACGATGTGAACCAGATGGGCGCGACGTCGCCGGAACTTGTGAAAAAGTTAAAGAGCCATCACGCGATCATACTGGCGACAAACGATATCGGACGCATCAATCTCTACCGTCTGGTCTCCATGTCACACCTGACCTATTTTCACAAGACACCGCGTGTGCCAAAGAGCGAATTTGTAAAGTACAGAGAGGGACTGCTGCTCGGATCTGCCTGTGAGGCAGGCGAACTCTACCGTGCGATTTTAGACGGCAGACCGGAGGAGGAGATCATCCGTCTTGTGAAGTTTTACGACTATCTGGAGATTCAGCCGATCGGCAACAACAGTTTCATGCTGTGGGATGAGAAGAGCGCCATCAACTCTGTCGAGGAGCTGCAGGATATCAACCGGCGGATTGTAAAGCTGGGCGAGACATTCAACAAGCTGGTGGTCGCCACCTGCGACGTGCATTTCCTTGATCCGGAGGATGAGGTATACCGCCGTATCATCATGGCGGGCAAGGGATTTAAGGATGCCGATGACCAGGCACCGCTGTTCCTTCGGACAACGGAGGAGATGTTAAAGGAGTTCGAGTATCTCGGAAGCACCAAGGCGGAGGAGGTTGTCATCACGAATCCCGGCAAGATTGCCGATATGTGTGAGAAGATCGCACCGGTGCGCCCGGACAAGTGCCCGCCGGTCATTGAGAATTCCGATCAGATGCTGCGTGACATCTGCTACACCAAGGCGCACAGCATGTACGGCGAGGAGCTTCCGTCCATCGTGAAGGAGCGATTGGACCGTGAGCTGAATTCCATCATTTCCAACGGCTATGCCGTAATGTATATCATTGCACAGAAACTGGTGTGGAAGTCCAACGAGGACGGTTATCTGGTAGGCTCCAGAGGTTCGGTCGGATCTTCGTTCGCGGCGACCATGTCCGGTATCACGGAGGTCAATCCGCTGCAGGCACATTACCGCTGTGCCTACTGCAAGTACAGCGACTTTGATTCGCCGGAGGTCAAGGCGTTCTCCGGGCGAAGCGGATGTGATATGCCGGATAAGATCTGTCCGGTCTGTGGCAAGAAGCTGGTAAAAGACGGGTTTGACATTCCGTTTGAGACGTTCCTGGGATTCAAGGGAAACAAGGAGCCGGATATCGACCTGAACTTTTCCGGTGAATATCAGAGTAAAGCGCATGCCTACTGTGAGGTTATTTTCGGATACGGTCAGACATTCCGTGCCGGAACGATCGGTACGCTGGCGGACAAGACGGCGTTCGGATACATCAAGAATTACTACGAGGAGCGCGGTGTCCACAAGCGGAACTGTGAGATTGACCGTATTGTGCAGGGATGCGTCGGCGTCCGCAGGACGACGGGACAGCACCCGGGCGGAATCGTCGTGCTTCCGGTGGGAGAGGAGATCAACACGTTTACGCCGGTACAGCATCCGGCGAACGATATGACGACAGCGACGGTAACGACACATTTTGATTATCACTCGATCGACCACAACCTGTTAAAACTCGATATTCTCGGACACGATGATCCGACGATGATTCGTATGCTGCAGGATCTGACGGGAATTGACCCGACAACGATCCCACTCGACGATGAGTCGGTCATGTCCTTATTTAAAAATACATCGGCACTTGGTGTGACGCCGGATGACATTCATGGAATTCCGCTCGGATGTCTCGGTATTCCGGAGTTTGGAACCGATTTCGCCATGCAGATGGTTATCGATGCCAAGCCGCAGGAGTTCTCGGATCTGATCCGTATCTCCGGTCTGTCCCACGGTACGGATGTATGGCTCGGCAATGCGCAGACACTCATCGAGCAGGGACTGGCAACGATTTCCACAGCGATCTGTACCCGTGACGATATCATGATCTACCTGATCCAGAAGGGACTTGACAGTGAGCAGTCCTTCACGATCATGGAGTCGGTGCGTAAGGGAAAAGGCTTAAAGGAAGAGTGGAAGACGGAGATGCGCGCGCATGATGTGCCGGAGTGGTACATAGATTCGTGTCTGAAGATCAAGTACATGTTCCCGAAGGCACATGCGGCGGCATATGTTATGATGGCATGGCGTATCGCCTACTGTAAGGTATATTATCCTCTTGCTTACTATGCGGCATATTTCTCGATCCGCGCGACGGGATTTAACTATGAGATCATGTGCCAGGGCAAGGAGCGTCTTGAATATTTTTACAAGGATTACACGCGGAGAAAAGATTCGCTCTCCAAAAAGGAGCAGGATACTTACCGCGATATGAAGATCGTGCAGGAGATGTATGCCAGAGGATTTGATTTTACACCGATCGACGTGTACCGTGCAAAGCCGGACCGTTTTCAGGTGATTGACGGCAAACTCATGCCGGCGTTAAACACGATCGATGGTATGGGCGACAATGCTGCGATTGCGGTTGCCGAGGCGGCAAAGGACGGCAAGTTTTTGTCTAAGGACGACTTCAGGCAGCGCACCAAGGCGACCAAGACGGTCATTGATCTTATGGCAGATCTGGGACTGCTCGGCGAACTGCCGGAGTCGAACCAGCTGTCGCTGTTTGATTTTGCATAAAAGCAGAAAAAAGGCGATTATCTTTGGGATAACCGCCTTTAAAATTACAGTAGGGAAGAGAAAAAAATAACATCTGAATCAGCAGGACTGAAACAGATGTTATTACTTTTCCTAAGCTCTTTCTACTTTGCCGGACTTTAAACAGGAAGCACATACATATAACTTCTTCGGTGTTCCGTTCACTTTACAGCTGACACGCTTGATGTTCGACTTCCACATTCTATTTGATCTTCTATGAGAATGGCTCACGTTGTTACCGAAATGAGCGCCCTTTCCACAAACTGCACATTTTGCCATGATTTTGCACCTCCTTGCATATTTTATCCTGGTGATGCAGGACTTGCCCGCACATTCTACAGGTAAAACCTGTATAGCATACAGGCTCACAACATGATTATTCTATCAGAAGAAAGTACATATTGCAAGCAAAATTTAAAAAAAATATAAAATTCAAAAAACAGGGCTATGAATTTGTGCAAAAAGCGGTTATAATAGCAATAAACTAGCGTTAATATGGCTTTGAAAGGAGCATCGTATTATATGAATGGACATATGGAGACCCAGTTGGGCAAGGTTACAATAGATCCGGAAGTGATCGCAACGTATGCAGGATCGGTTGCAGTGGAATGTTTTGGAATTGTCGGCATGGCTGCAGTCAACATGAAGGACGGTCTGGTGAAGCTGTTAAAGAAGGATTATCTCACACACGGCATCAATGTCGTCATTGATGAGGAGAACAAGATCACGATCGATTTTCATGTGATCGTATCTTACGGCGTCAGCATCATCACGGTATCCGATAATCTGATCGAGACGGTAAAATATAAGGTCGAGGCGTTTACCGGAATGGAAATTAAGAAAATGAACATCTACGTCGAAGGCGTACGAGTGATTGATTAAGGAGGATTTTTGAGGTGGAGATCACTACGATAAATGCCGAGGCTCTCGCAAAAGCGTTTCTGGCCGGAGCGAAAAACTTGGAAGCCAAGAAAGAGTGGATCAACGAACTGAATGTATTCCCGGTTCCAGATGGAGATACCGGTACCAACATGTCGATGACGATCATGTCTGCCGCGAAGGAAGTGGCGGCGATGGCAGAGCCGGACATGAAGTCGCTTGCAAAGGCAATTTCCTCCGGTTCCCTCCGCGGAGCGAGAGGTAATTCCGGCGTCATTCTTTCCCAGCTGTTTCGCGGGTTTACCAAGGTTATTGCAGAGTATGATGAGATTGACGTGCAGGTATTGTCCGATGCGTTTGAGAAGGCAGTAGAGACCGCATACAAGGCGGTTATGAAGCCGAAGGAAGGTACGATTCTTACGGTTGCCAAAGGGATGGCGGTACGTGCGGTAGAGCTGAGCGAGGAGGAGACGACCGATCTGCTTGCGTTCTGCGAGGAAGTCATCAAAGAGGGCGATCATGTCCTTAGCATGACGCCGGATATGCTTCCGGTATTAAAACAGGCGGGAGTTGTGGATTCCGGCGGACAGGGTCTGATGCAGGTGATGAAGGGTGCGCTTGACTCCCTGCAGGGCAAGGAGATCGATTACTCGATTGAGACACCGGAGAAGCAGCCGGCGGCCGAGACGGGAAGCACCTCCTACAACATTGAGGCACAGGCGGCGCAGGAGATCAAGTTTGCGTACTGTACCCAGTTTTTGATTATGTTGGAGAAGCCGATTTCCACAAGACAGGAGACGGAGTTCAAAGAGTACTTAGAGAGCATCGGTGATTCGATCGTTGTTGTCGCTGATGACGAGATTGTAAAGGTGCATGTGCACACGAATGATCCGGGACTTGCGATGCAGCGCGGTCTGACTTACGGAAGCCTTACGACGATCATCATTGAGAATATGAAGTTAGAGCGTGACGAGAAGATCTCTGCACTCAAGGAAAAGGAGATGCAGTCGGAGACCATCGAGGACGTGGAGAAGCAGCTGAAGGGCGAGGAGGCTCCAAAAGAGCAGGAACCGCCGAAGGAGATGGGCTTTATCTCTGTCAGCATCGGCGACGGTATCAATGAGATCTTTCAGGGACTTGGCGTGGACTACATTATCGAGGGCGGTCAGACGATGAACCCGAGCACCGAGGATATGTTAAACGCCATCGAAAAAGTCAACGCGAAGAATATCTTTATTCTTCCGAATAACAAGAATATTATTCTCGCAGCCAATCAGGCAGCCTCTCTTGTGGAGGACAAAAAGATCATCGTGATCCCGACCAAGACGATCCCGCAGGGAATCACGGCGCTCATCAACTATATTCCGGACAGCACACCGGAGGAGAATGCAGAGCGCATGAGCGAGGAGCTTGGCACGGTAAAGACCGGTCAGGTGACCTATGCGGTGCGTGATACCGTGATCGATGACAAGGAGATTAAGCAGGATGATTTTATGGGCATCGGCGATCAGGGAATCCTTTCTGTCGGGAAGGAGCTTGAGACTACGGTGTTGGATATGATCGAACAGCTCATCGATGAGGATTCGGCGATTGTCAGCATCTACTACGGGGAGGATGCCAGGGAAGATGCAGCGAATGCGATCGGTGAAAAGATCACAGAGGCGCATCCGGATGTCGAGGTGGAAGTCCACTATGGCGGACAGCCGATCTATTATTACGTGATCTCCGTTGAGTAAGACGAAAAGTGTAAATAACATAAGCACAGGCAGGGCTGCTGCACGGACATCGCTTGAGGCGGTTGACGGTGCGGCAGCCTTTTTCTAAAGGAAACAGAGTATGAATCAGAGTACATCCATAATAGAGATCAAGGGAATCGGGGAAAAGACAGCCGCCCTGTTCCAGAAATTAAATATCGAAACGGTGGGGGATCTGTTGCTTCATTATCCGAGGACGTATGTGCAGTTCCCGGTAGCAAAAGAGGTGGCGGAGGTCACGGACGGCGAGACGGCGGCGGTACTCGGCAGGGTGAGAAAGACACCCGTTGTGAGACGCACGAGAAGCATGCCGGTCACGGTGACGACCATCGGCACGGATGAGGCGGAACTTGAACTGGTGTGGTTTCGGATGCCATACATCAAAAGTCAGCTTGCACCGGGCAATACCTATGTATTCTACGGGAAAGTGGCGCGCAAAGGCAGCCGTCTTGTGATGGAGCAGGCAGCCATCTATTCCGGGGAATCGTACGCCGCCATGGAGCAGGCATTTTTGCCGGTGTATGGTCTGACCGGAGGAATCTCGAACAATCTGGTCACAAAGACCGTGCGCTCGGTGCTCGGCAGAGAAGAACTGTTTAAGGAATATCTGCCCCGGGAGATCCGCAGCCGCTACAAACTCTGCGAGTACAATTATGCGATCAAAGAGATTCATTTTCCGGAAAATATGGACACGCTGATCGCGGCGCGCAACCGTCTCGTGTTTGATGAGTTTTTTCTCTTTATTTTAAATATGCAGTACCACAAGGAGAAGCGGATCAAGGAAGCCAACGAATTTGAACTCCGGGAGGATTCTTTTACCGATGAGCTGATTGCCAGGCTGCCGTATGAGCTGACCGGCGCGCAGAAGCGGGCGCTCTCGGAAGTGAAGCGCGATATGCGAAGCCCTTATGTCATGCAGCGGCTGATTCAGGGAGATGTCGGTTCCGGAAAGACGATCATAGCGTTTTTGGCGATGGCAGATGCCGCGCACAATGATTACCAGTCGGCGATCATGGCGCCGACGGAAGTGCTTGCCAGACAGCACTATGAGACGTTTCAGAAGTTGTGCGAAGAGTTTGGATTAAAGATTCCGGTGGTGCTTCTCACCGGCTCCATGACGGCGCGTCAGAAGCGCATGGCATACGAGGCGCTGCAGCTTTATCCCAATGCGATGGTGGTCGGAACACACGCGTTGATTCAGGAGCGCGCCATCTACGATAACCTGGCGCTCGTCATCACGGATGAGCAGCACCGCTTCGGCGTCCGCCAGCGGGAAATATTTGCGGAAAAGGGCAGACATCCGCATATTCTGGTGATGAGCGCCACGCCGATCCCCAGAACGCTCGCCATTATCCTGTATGGGGATCTGGACATCTCGGTGGTGGACGAGGTGCCTGCAAAGCGTCTTCCGGTCAAAAACTGCGTGGTCAATACGGGCTATCGGAACAAGGCGTATGCATTTATCGAAAATGAGGTCAAAAACGGGCATCAGGCATACGTGATCTGTCCTCTGGTGGAGGAAGTCGAGGGCATGGAGACGGAGAATGCCACGGACTACGTCAAGAAACTCCGGCAGATTTTTCCGGAGGAGATTCAGCTCGGACTGCTGCACGGGCAGATGAAACCGGCGCAGAAGAACAAAGTCATGGAGGCATTTATGAAAAATGAGGTGCAGGTGCTGGTGGCGACCACGGTCGTGGAAGTCGGCGTCAATGTGCCGAATGCCACGGTCATGATGATCGAAAATGCGGAGCGGTTCGGCCTGGCGCAGCTTCACCAGCTCCGCGGCCGTGTGGGAAGAGGCGATGCACAGTCCTACTGTATTATGGTGAACTGCTCGAGCGCAAAGACGGCGGAGCGCAGACTTAAGATCTTAAATGATTCCAATGACGGATTTCGGATTGCAAGCGAGGACTTAAAACTGCGGGGGCCGGGGGATTTCTTCGGGATCCGTCAGTCCGGCGAACTGCAGTTTGCACTTGGCGACATCTATCAGGATGCTGCCGTGCTGCGGGATGCATCGGAGGCGGTCGGCGAACTGCTTGCAGAAGATCCGGATCTTATGTCCGGTGAGCATGAGAACCTGCGGCATTATCTCGAAGCTTTCCTTATGCGGGAACAGAATCAGATGAGCTTATAATTTCACACATAAAACGGGACCGGTGCAAGCGCCGGTCCCGTCTTTTTCTTTGGTATTTTTTTCTCTTTCTCGGAATGTCTGCGACGGGCGGGTTACTTGCCTGCCATCTGCTTTTCCTGTGCCTCAATCATTTTCTTGACCATATAACCGCCGACAGAACCATTCTGTCTGGAGGTAAGATCTCCGTTGTAGCCGTCCTTTAACGGCACGCCGATCTCGCTCGCCACTTCGTACTTGAAGCGGTCCAGTGCACTTTTTGCCTCAGGGATTGCTGCTCTGTTAGATGAACGATTTGCCATGATTGTTTCCTCCTTTGGTGTGTTAATGATCCTTTGTTATCATTGTTATGATCACTTTGTCTGTCTTAGACTTTTTGGTCACAGACTTCGTCTGAACTTGCGCCATCTGCGTTTGTTCAGGAATAGTATGTGAGAATTTAAGAGAGATAAACATGCAGTTTTTGTCAAAAAAACAGGAAAAAGCTTCCATTTTTTGTACAGGCTTCCCTGCGGTTTGGTTCTTGCAATCTTGCGGGACTATGATATAATGTGAAAAAGTTAGTTAAAGCTAACGGCTGTCTGCAAAAAGGAAACAGGAATATTCCTGCATGGGGATGTTCCGGAAAGAGGAGATTATGTCGGAGGAAGAAAAGAAATTTCTGGAAATTGTTGATCTGAAAAAGGGATTTGGAAGCGGCGAGACACGGCAGGAGGTACTGCGCGGGATGAACTTTTCCGTGGCGAAGGGAGAGTTCTGCGTGCTGCTCGGACCGTCCGGCTCCGGAAAATCGACGCTGCTCAATATTATCGGAGGCATTGACAGCGCGGATTCCGGTTATATCTCGATCGGCGGTGATAAGCTGGAGGAGATGAGTGAGAAGAAACTAACGCAATACCGGCGCAAGCATCTTGGTTATGTCTTTCAGATGTATAACCTGATCGGGAATCTGAACGTAAAGGAAAATATCGAGGTCGGCGCGTATCTGTCCGATCATGCGCTGGATATTGATGAACTGTTACATACGCTGGGACTTTATGAGCACAGATACAAGCTCCCGAATCAGCTCTCCGGCGGTCAGCAGCAGAGAGTATCCATCGGAAGGGCGATCGTCAAGAACCCGGATATTCTGCTCTGTGATGAGCCGACGGGCGCACTCGATTATCATACGTCCAAAGAGATCTTAAAGCTGATCGAGGATGTGAATATAAAATACGGCAATACGGTTATTATGGTTACGCACAACGAGGCGATCCGGCATATGGCAGATCATGTGATCAAGCTGCGCGACGGGGAAGTACGTCACAATGAGATCAACACGGATAAAGTTTCAGCGGCAGATCTGGAATGGTAAGGAGTGTGACCGGCATGAAGAAGAAAAAGACAAGAAATCCGCTGATCAGACGCATACCGAGGGAACTGGCGGGAGACTGGAGAAAATATCTGCTCGTGAGCCTGTTCCTCATTTTGACAATCGGCTTTGTATCGGGAATGTACGTTGCCAACGAGAGCATGATGAAGGCTGCAGATGAGGGAGTCACGAAATATAAGCTGGAGGACGGACATTTTGAACTGAATGAGGAGGCGGATCAGACACTGCTCGCCGCGATTGCCACGGGAGAGAAAGCGGATGTAAAGCAGTATTACACGGACAAGGCAAGGCGTGAGCTGGATGAGAAGTTTGACGATGAATTTGAGGACAAGTTCAAGGACGAATTCGACAGCCAGTTCAAGGAGGAATTTGACCGGAAATTCAATGCGGAATTTCAGACACAGTTCGACCAGACATTTGCGGCGCAGGTAAAACAGACACTGCTGGCACAGGGGATGGATGAGACCATGGCTGCAGCGATGCTAGATACGGCGGTGGCGCAGGCAAAGCAGGCGGGAAGTTATCAGCAGGCCTACGATGCCGCTTACGAGAGCGCGTATCAGAAAGCCTACGATACCGCCTATGACGAGGCGTATGGGAAGGCACATGACGAGGCGTACGAGAAGGCTTACGACGAAGCCTGGGACAAGATTCTGGATGAAATTGATGAAAAATATCAAAAGGCGGAAGACAAATACGAATTGAACGATCCTGATTTTGCGGCGGTTCCGGTGAATTTATTTGAAAATTTTTACCGGAATGAAGAGGAGGATCACGACGGCGACGGCGTCCCGGACGGGAATGTCCGCGTTTTCAAAAAGACGGACGAGGTCAATCTGGCGTGTCTGATGGAAGGAAGCTTCCCGGCATCTTCCGATGAGATTGTGGTGGACCGCATGCACGCGGACAATGTCGGCATTGCGGTGGGAGATACCATAACGGTCGGCGGAGAGGCGTATCGTGTCGTCGGACTGATCGCCTATGTCAATTATGCCACACTGCATGAAAAAAGTACGGATCTGATGTTTGATGCGCTGAAATTCAATGTGGCGATGGTGACGGAAGACGGATTTGCGCGCCTGCACGAGAAGGTGCACTATGATTATGCGTGGAACTATGTGACAGAACCGGCGGATGAGGCGGCAGAAAAAAATCTGTCGGATGATTTTATGAAAGCCCTGCTGACGCAGGTGGTTGTCGCGGATGCGGAGATTGAGGATTATGTTCCGGAATATGCGAACCCTGCCATTCATTTTGCAACGGATGACATGGGCTCTGATGAGGCGATGGGCGGTGTGCTGCTCGATATTCTGATTGTGATTATTGCTTTTATTTTTGCCATTACAATCAGCAACACGATTGCTAGGGAGTCGGCTACCATCGGAACACTTCGCGCTTCGGGTTACACGCGCGGGGAACTGGTGGCACATTATCTGTCGATGCCGGTCATTGTGACGCTCGTCGCGGCGCTGATCGGAAACATTCTCGGATATACGGTGTTCAAAAATATTGTGGTTTCGATGTATTATAACAGCTACAGCCTTCCGACTTACGAGACGATATGGAATCCGGATGCGTTTATCAAGACGACACTGATTCCGCTGATTCTGATGTTTGTTGTGAACCTTGTGGTGATTGCGCGGATGATGCGCCATACGCCGTTACAGTTTTTGCGGCATGATTTAAAGAAGACAAAGCGTAAAAAGGCGATGCGCCTGCCGCGGTTTCAGTTTTTGAGCCGTTTCCGCCTGCGCGTCATGTTTCAGAATATGGCGAATTATGCGATCCTTTTTGTCGGAATATTCTTCTGTATGGTCATGCTGGCGATGGCTGTCGGCATGCCGGATACGCTCGGCTATTACAAGGAGAATGCCAAGGATCTGATGTTCGCAAAGTATCAGTATGTGCTTGCGTCCTGGGAGGATGAGGACGGCGATGTCATCACAACAAAGGAGCCGGGTGCGGAAAAATTCAGCATGACATCTCTTTTACGGAAGAGTGATACGCTCGACGAGGAGGTATCGGTCTACGGCATCTCCGATGAAAGTCAGTATGTGAAGATCGACGATCTTAATTATTTAAAAGAGAACGAGGCATATATTTCCGCCTCCTATGCAGACAAATACGATGTCTCTGTGGGCGACGATGTCACACTGGATGAAAAGTACGAGAATCAGCAGTATACCTTCCGGGTGGCGGGCATTTTTGACAAGTCCCAGAGCATTGCCGTATTTCTGCCGATTGAAAATTACCGGGAGGTATTTGAGCAGGATGCGGATGCGTTTGGTGGCTATTTCTCAGACACGGAGATTACGGACATTGCGGAGGAAAATATCGCGACGGTAATTACGGAGCAGGACATCACGAAAATGTGCGATCAGCTGGATCACTCGATGGGATCGTATATGAGTTATTTCCAGATCTTATGCATCCTGCTGTCTGCGGTGTTAATCTATCTTCTCACAAAGATTATCATTGAGAAGAATGAGACGGCAATTTCCATGACAAAGATCCTGGGCTATGAGAACCGGGAGATTGCTAGCATTTATCTGCTGTCGACCACGATTGTTGTGATCGTGGCGGATGCAATCTGCGTGGTGCTTGGCGCGCTCGTGATGAATGCCGCCTGGAAAGTGATCATGTACAGTTACAGCGGATGGTTTTCTTTTGTCATTCTTCCGGCGGGCTACGTGAAAATGTTCGCGTTTGTTCTGATCGGTTATCTGATCGTGATGGTGTTTGACTTTATGCGGATCAGGAAAATTCCGATGGATCAGGCATTAAAAAATGTCGAGTGACATCCGCCCGGGGAAAAGAGAGGGATATCTATTGCATAGTTTCCGAAATTCTTCTATAATCAAGGGGATGTTTTTTGAAAAATCCCCGAGATAAAGGAGCAGAACATGGACAAAATAGAAATCTATATTGACGAATTACTGGAGAAGAGTACCCCGGACCGCCCGATCTGGAATATTGAGAAGATTTTGCAGGGCTTAAAGTCCACCTGGAATTACATAGACGGATGCATGATCAAGGCGATTCTTGAGATGTACGCGATCACAAAAGACGAGAAATATTTTCGCTTTGCCGACAACTTTATCGACTGCAAGGTCAGAGAGGACGGATCGATTGAGGGCTATTCGGTAGAAGAATTAAATATTGACAATGTCAATGCGGGAAAAACCCTGTTTGAGCTCTACGATCTGACCGGAAAAGAAAAATACCGGAAGGCGATCGATCTTGTATACAGCCAGATTGAGCAGATGCCGCGCACGGCAGAGGGAAATTTCTGGCACAAGAATATTTACCCGAATCAGGTCTGGCTGGACGGACTGTATATGTGTCAGCCGTTTTATATGGAGTATGAGACGAGATTTCATGAGAAGAAGAATTATGACGATATTTTCCGCCAGTTTTTCAATGTGGTGGAGCATATGCGCGATCCGAAGACCGGACTGTACTATCATGCTTATGATTCTTCCAGAGAGATGTTCTGGTGCGACAAGGTGACGGGGTTAAGCCAGAATTTCTGGCTGAGAGCGCTTGGCTGGTATTCCATGGCGCTTCTTGACACGTTGGACAAGGCGGATGCGTCGGTGGGAGAGCCGTATGAGCGCCTGAAGAAGGTGTTTGTGGATCTGATGGACGCCATGTTAAAGTATCAAGACGCCAGCGGCATGTGGTATCAGGTTGTGAATTTTGGAGGCATGGAGAAGAATTATCTGGAGACCAGCGGAAGCTCGATCATGGCATACGCGCTGCTTAAGGGTGTGCGCCTGGGCTTTCTGCCGGAGAACTATCAGACATACGGTGCAAAGGCATTCCACGGCATCTGTGAGAAATATCTCTCCGAGGATGCGGACGGAAGCCTGCACTTGGACGGCATCTGCTTAGTTGCCGGACTTGGCGGAAAACAGATGCGCTCCGGCACCTACGATTATTATATGTCGGAGCCGGTGGTAAAAGATGATGCAAAGGGCGTCGGCCCGTTCCTGCTCGCATACACAGAGATGCGCAGAGCAGGACTGATCGAAGCCTAGGGCGCTTTTACTCGATCAGGGTCAGCCCGGAGATGTCCGGGTGAATGGTCAGAGAATAATTGGTATAGTATACAACAAAGCCGGGCGCGCTGCCGTTCGGCTTTTTTACGTTCTTTTTCTGGAGATAGTCAATCTCAATCTTGTCGTTGTCCCTGCCTTTGGAATAATAACCGGCGAGTCTTCCGGCTTCCTCAAAGACGCGGTCCGGCAGTTCGTCGTTGCCGGATTTTACGATGACGTGGGAGCCGGGCATTCCTTTGGCGTGAAACCACCAGTCGTTGCCGGTGGCAAATTTAAACGTCAGTTCCTCGTTCTGGTAATTGTTCTTCCCGACATAGATGTCATACCCGTCGGAGGAGCGGTAGTGGAACGGTTTGCTCTTACTCTTGGCCTTCTTGTCGGTGCGCTTCCTGCGGATATAGCCGTATTCGATCAGCTCTTCCTTGATCTGCACGAGATCGTCTTCCGTGAGTGCAATATCGAGCGAGGTTGCGATGCTCTCTAAGTGTTCGATCTCGGCGCGCGTCTCCGCGGTCAGATCCGTGAGGGCTTCATACGTGCGCTTTAACTTATTGTATTTGTCGAAATATTTCTGGGCATTCGCCTTGGCATCAAGCATCGGGTCGAGCGGAATCTTGATCATCTCGTTGGTGTAGTAATTGAGTGCCTCCAGTTCCTTTGCACCTTCCGCAAGCCCGTAGCCGTAAGTGTGGATCAGCTCGCCGTATACCTTATATTTGTCACGCTTTTCCGTGTCCTTTAACTGCTTTTCCTGCAGCTGGTATTTCTTGCGGCTGCGGTCTAAGGCGGTGGCGACAATCCGGCGCAGGTCGACGGACTTCTGCCGGATGCGCGTGTAGACGTTGCGTGAGGCGTAATACTGTTCCAGGACCGCTGAGATCGAAGAAAAGTGCTGCATCGTGTATTCGCTTCCGTTTGCAGCGGCACCGGTGGAATTTGTGGCTTCCGCGGCATCGTCGCTGCCGACATATTCGGTCAGACGGAAGCAGGAAAATTCGACCGGCTCCCTGTCGCGGGTGATGATGTTCGGCTCGTAGCGGTGCTCTTTTACGTCCTCCATCAGCCAGGCAAAGTTGTGATAGAGATGCTTTTTGGCATCCGGGGTAAGCGAATCCACGGACATGTCGCCGTCGATGGAGGCGCGGTGGCAGATTTCGTTAGCGACGAGGGGGCTGACACCGGTAAAGGAGGTGTAGAGCGCCTTTGCGATCGGAAGCGGCTTTTTCATGGCGCTGCCAAAAAAAGTCTCCTCCGTGACCTCCAACGGATTCAGACGGTCATCCTGCGTTGCGGGAATGCAGTAGGTGCGTCCCGGCAGAACTTCACGCAGAGAACTCATCGCAGCCGATACGTGTTTGATGCTGTCGATGATTCTGCCGTTCGCATCGCAGAAAATGATATTGCTCCGCTTGCCCATCAGCTCCACGATCAGGGTTTTCTGACACAGGTCGCCCATCTCGTCCAAGTGCTCGATCTTGAAGTTGATGATGCGCTCCATGTGCGGCTGGCTGATCTCCACGATCCGTCCGTTTGCGATATGCTTGCGCAGAAGCATGCAGAAATTCGGCGCGGTGAGCGGACTCGGTTTGTTGGTGCCGGTCAGATATAAAAACGGCAGGGAAGCGCTCGCCGACATGGCAAGGCGGTACTGACCGTTAGATCCTTTTAAGGCGAAGAGCAGCTCGTCGGTTTCCGGCTGCGCGATTTTGCTGATTTTTGCATTCAGAATCGTGTTGTTTAATTCGTATACTAAATTGGATATGACAAATCCGTCAAAAGCCATGATGTTTGTACTCCTTCATAAATAATGTGAATCCATTATAGTAGAAAACGCTGCAAAATACAAATGGAAAGAGGAGGCGGGGAGTTAGAAAAAACAAACTTGGTCTTTACAATTCGGCTTAGGGAAGGTAAATTAAGAGAGGGATTTTATAACCCTTATTTTATGCGGTGCGACCGAAAACGGGGACACCGGACAGGAGGTTATCTATGGCAAAAGAATTACCAAAAAGAAGTGAGGTAAAAGAGGAATATACATGGGATGTAAGTGCGATGTATGCTTCTAAAACAGCATGGGAGGCAGATCTTAAGGAAGTGGATGCGATCGTTTCTGATCTCGCAAAGTTAGAGGGCAGTGTTATGGCTTCCGCAGAGAAGCTTCTTACGGCGCTGGAGCTTGGCGCGCGCGCAGAGCAGAAGATCGATCTGGCGTTTAATTATGCGGAGCGCCTGTTTGACCAGGATCAGAAGAACACCGAGCATCAGGCAATGTCGCAGAAAATGTACGGTGTTATGACGGATTATCAGAGCCGCACGGCATTTGTTGTGCCGGAGATTCTGGCAGCCGACAAAGCAACGCTTGCGCAGTATTTTGCTGAAAAAAAGGAACTGGAACTCTACCGCGGACTGGTAGATGAGATCCTGCGCACCAAAGAGCATGTCCTCTCGGCGGAGATGGAAAAACTGGTGGCGATGACCGGAGAGATGGCACAGACGCCGGAGCAGGTATATTCCATCATCAACAATGCGGATCTGATCTACCCGGAGATCGAGGATGAAAACGGGGAGAAGGTGCGCCTTTCCCACGGCAATTTTGTGCCGTTCGAGGAATCGGGCGACCGCCGCGTCAGAAAAGATGCGTTTGAAGCTTTTTACAGTATCTACAAACAGTTTGCCGGAACGATTGCCGGACTTTACAACGGACAGGTAAAGCAGCAGATTTTCTATGCGAAGGCGAGAAATTATGCGTCCACGCTGGAAGCGGCAGTCGATGCGAACAACGTGCCGGCGAAGGTTTACCGCAATCTGGTGGAGACCGTAAATGCCAACATGGACAAGATGCACCGCTATGTAAAGCTGCGCAAGAAGTGCCTCGGGGTGGACGAACTTCACATGTATGACATCTACACGCCGATGATCGCGGATGCAGCCAAAAAGGTTTCCTATGATGAGGCGAAGGAGACGGTGCTTAAGGCGCTCGCACCTCTTGGTGAGGACTACGTTGCAACGGTAAAGGAAGGCTTTGAGAACCGCTGGATCGATGTCTATGAGAACGAGGGGAAGCGGAGCGGTGCATACTCGGCAGGCGCGTTCGGCACGCACCCGTATGTCCTGTTGAATTATAACGATACGTTAGACAACATGTTTACGCTCGCACACGAGATGGGACATGCCATGCATTCCTGGTACTCGAATGCAAATCAGCCTTATATTTACTCCCAGTACAAGATTTTCGTGGCGGAGGTTGCCTCTACCTGCAACGAGATCCTTCTGATGGAGTATCTGCTCGCGAACACGACGGACAAAAAAGAGCGTGCCTACCTGTTAAATCATTATCTCGACAGCTTTAAGGGAACAGTGTACCGCCAGACCATGTTCGCGGAGTTCGAGATGAAAAGCAACCAGATGGCGGAAGCGGGCGAAAGCTTAAATGCTGAGAATCTCTGCAAACTCTATTACGGACTGAACCAGAAGTATTTCGGCGAGGATATGGTCTCCGATCCGCAGATCGCTTATGAGTGGGCGAGAATCCCGCATTTTTACTATAATTTCTATGTATACCAGTATGCGACCAGCTTTTCCGCAGCGGTGGCGATCGCGCACGGCATTCTGGAGGAGGGCGCACCGGCAGTGGAGCGCTACAAGAAGTTCCTCTCCGGCGGATGCTCCATGTCTCCGGTAGATCTGTTAAAACAGGTCGGCATCAATATGGAGGAGCCGAAGCCGATTCAGGATGCACTCGATGTATTCGGAAAAGTGCTCGACGAGATCGAGACACTGATCTAGGAAAAAGATGTAAATGATTGATTACGGCAGCGGAAAGTCTGGAATACTATACCATAAAAGAAACAGGAGGTATGGTATTCGTGAAACAGGTAGAAGTGCTGCTGAATGCGCCGGAGCGCGCACTAAGATTCTGCAATATCCTAAGTGCCTGCGAGGGACCGTTTGATCTTGGGCGGGGCAGTTACACGGTGGACGGCAAGTCCATTCTGGGAATCTGCACAATGGATCTTACTGTGCCGCTCACACTTTCCATCTATGATGAGACGGAAAATGTGCTGGAAAAAATCCGGGAGTTTCTGGTGTAAATTCCGGATGCGGCGCAGGGTTTTTCTGTCTATAAAAACGGTTTCAGTTCGCATGCGAGCAGTTCTTCCATGCGGATGAGTTCTTCTGCCTTGCCTCTGGCCTCGCGGTCAGCGGCAAGGTACTGGTTGATGTGCCGCTGCATTGTCTTGGTGCCCATGTGGCAGCCGTCCGTAATCAGATCTGCACAGACCCGGTCACTGTCGTCGATGGCAAGTTTTGCGTTCGTTTTGATCCAGGACATGCCCTTGGCGATGACGCCCGGGTCTTTTGTCGTATCGCCGTATTTCTGCAGCAGAATATGCAGTTCGTTGCCAAGCTGTTCGTGATGGTTTTTGGATGAGATCAGAATCTCACGCAGCTTCTGATCTTTGACATTTTCCAGAATCTCGCCGATGGAATAGACTGCCATCTGCGTTCCGGCGTTGCACTCGCGCAGCAGATAAATGGTATCTTCGTTAATCATAGTTGTCTCCTTTTGGGAACCTGGTCTGAAGCGACGGCATCCCTTTTCGATAATATGTCTTTTTTATTTTGGAATTATACATGACAAATTGTCTGACAAATTGTCATAACAACTGTCTTGTCATCTGTAAAGATATGTGCTATACTCGGATGAAATGTGACCGGCGTATCAGATGCCGGGATACGAAAAGAGGGAATAAATAAGATGAGAGATATGTACTATGACGTAGTGATTGCAGGCTGCGGAGTGGCAGGGCTGTATACGGCGCTGCGTCTTGGAAGAGACAAGAAGATTCTGATGCTGTCCAAAGAAGATCTGGAGAGCTGTGATTCCATGCTGGCACAGGGAGGCATCTGTGTGCTGCATGATGAGAACGATTATGATTCCTATTTTGAGGATACCATGCGGGCGGGACATTATGAGAACCGGAAGGAGAGCGTGGATCTCATGATCCGCGGAAGCCGGGCGATCATCGATGATCTGCTTTCCCTCGGGGTCCGTTTTGCGAAGAATCCGGACGGCACGCTTGCCTACACGAGAGAGGGAGCACATTCCAGACCGAGAATCTGTTTCCATGAGGATATCACCGGCAAGGAGATCACCACGACGCTGCTTTCGCATGTGAAAAAATTGACGAATGTGACCATCATGGAATATACTGTAATGACAGATATTCTCGTCGTGAATGATCACTGCTGCGGCATGATCGCGAAGACAAGGGACGGCGAGACGCTGCACATCCATGCGCAGGATACGGTCATGGCGACAGGCGGCATCGGCGGTCTGTATGAGCACTCCACGAATTTCCCGATTCTGACGGGCGATGCCTGCCGGATTGCGGAGCAGCACGGAGTAGAATTGGAGCACATGGATTATGTGCAGATCCATCCGACCTGTCTCTACAGCAAAAAGCCGGGCAGAAGCTTTCTGATCTCAGAGTCCGCCAGAGGCGAGGGCGCGATTCTCTTGAATCACAAGGGAGAGCGGTTCGTCAACGAACTGCTTCCGCGCGATGTCGTGACGAAAGCGATCCGCGAGGAGATGGAAAAAGAGGGTGTCGACCATGAATTCATCTCCTTTGAGAACGTACCGGAGGAGATCATCAAGGGACATTTCCCACATATTTATGAGAAATGTCTGGAAGAGGGCTATGACATCTTAAAGGAGCCGGCACCGATCGTTCCGGCACAGCACTATTTTATGGGCGGCGTCCATGTGGACCGCGATTCGGAAACGACTATGCCGCATCTGTATGCGGTCGGGGAGACAAGCTGCAACGGGGTTCACGGGAAGAACCGGCTTGCCAGCAACAGTCTCCTGGAGAGCCTTGTTTTTGCAAAGCGCGCCGCACAAAAGATCGAACTTACACAGAAAGGAAAAGAAGAACATGAATCCAATTACCATGCAGCTTGTTGCTGACAAATATATCAAGATGGCGTTAGAGGAGGACATCAACAGTGAGGATGTCTCCACCAACGCCGTGATGCCGGAGTACAAAAAGGGCGACGTACAGTTGATCTGCAAGGAGGACGGAATTATTGCGGGTTTACAGATTTTCGAGCGTGTGTTCACACTGCTGGATGAAAAGACGCAGGTGGAGTTCTTCGTGAAGGATGGCGAGAAAGTGAAAAAGGGACAGACCCTTGCGGTTGTGACCGGCGATATCCGGGTACTGCTGTCGGGAGAGCGCACGGCACTCAACTATCTGCAGCGCTTAAGCGGCATTGCAACTTACACGCACAGCGTGGCGAAGCTTCTGGAGGGATCTAAGACGAAGCTTCTGGATACCCGCAAAACAACGCCGGGTATGCGTATTTTTGAAAAATATGCGGTGCGCATCGGCGGCGGATGCAATCACAGATATAATCTGTCGGACGGCGTGCTCTTAAAGGACAATCACATCGATGCGGCAGGCGGCGTGAAGGAAGCCGTTGCGGCAGCGAAGGCATATGCACCGTTTGTGCGCAAGATCGAGGTGGAGACAGAGAACCTTGATATGGTAAAAGAAGCCGTGGAAGCAGGCGCGGATATTATCATGCTCGACAATATGACACCGGAGCAGATGGCGGAAGCAATCCGCGTGATCGACGGACGTGCCGAGACCGAGTGTTCCGGCAATATCACAAAGGAAAATATTAAGACCATTACATCTCTTGGTGTGGATTACGTGTCCAGCGGCGCGCTGACACATTCTGCGCCGATCCTGGATATCAGTCTGAAACATTTGCGTGTGCTGGAAGGGTGAGAAAATCTATGGAAAAAGAAATGACCGGTGCGGACAGAAGAAAAAAACTGATCTTTCTGATGCGGGAGTCGGAACAGCCGCTCTCCGGGACGCAGCTTGGACAGGTCACGGGGGTGAGCCGGCAGGTCGTGGTGCAGGACATTGCGCTGCTTAGAACAGAAGGGTATCCGATTGTGTCGACCGCGAAGGGCTATCTGCTCAACGAACCGAAATGTGCGACCCGCGTGCTTAAGGTCTGCCATACCAATGAACAGGTTGAGGAGGAACTCACGACGATCGTTGATCTGGGCGGCACCGTCTTAAATGTCATGGTGAACCACAGGGTTTACGGGCGCGTGGAAGCGGCGCTCAATATCAGGAACCGGCGGGATGTGCAGGGCTTCTTAAATGATCTTAGAACCGGAAAATCGGTTCCGCTTTTGAATGTGACTTCCGGCTATCATTTTCACAAGATTTCCGCGGAAAGCGAAGAAGTGCTCGACGAGATAGAGCATGCACTGCAGAAAAAGGGCTTTCTGGCGGAAGTGATGCCCTACGAGCAGGAGACACATGCCTAAACGGCACGATATGCCGCATGACACGCCGCATGGCATGCCATGCGGCACCTGTATGTCATAGAGAATTGCTGCCATGTCGTAAGGAATCATTTTGCAGCTCTTGACTTCAAACCGGATTCGATTTATAATAAATCGAATTAGCATCAGAAGCTATCATGTTAGGGAGACAGTGAATGATTAAGAGCATGACCGGTTTCGGGCGCGCGGAGGTTGCGGATGCAAGCCGCAAGTTTACCGTGGAGATCAAGTCCGTGAATCACCGTTATCTGGATGTGAATATCAAGCTGCCGAAGACGCTGAATTTCTTTGAGAGTGCGATCCGCAGTCTGTTAAAGGAATATATCGAGCGCGGCAAGGTGGATGTATTTATATCTTATGAAGATTACACAGAAGAGAATTATTCGTTAAAATACAATGCGGGGCTTGCAGAGCAGTACATGACCTATCTGAAGGAGATGGCAGAGCAGTTCGGCATCGAGAATGACGTGCGCGTGAGCACGTTGTCCCGTTATCCGGACGTCTTCGTGATGGAGGAGCAGAGCCCGGATGAGCAGAAGCTTTGGGCGGGATTGGAGCAGGCACTCCGCCAGGCGGCAGCGCAGTTTGTGGAGAGCCGTATCAAAGAGGGAGAGCGTCTCAGGGCGGATCTCGTGGAGAAGCTTGACGGCATGATTTCCTATGTGGATTACATTGAGGAGCGCTCGCCGCAGATCCTGGAGGAGTACCGCATGCGGCTGGAGAGCAAAGTGCAGGAACTCCTGGGCGACAGACAGCTCGACGATGCAAGAATTGCGGCGGAGATTACTATTTTTGCCGACAAGATCTGCGTGGATGAAGAGACAGTGCGTCTCAGAAGCCATATCTTAAGCATGAAGGAGACCCTGCTTGCCGGCGGCGGCATGGGCAGAAAGCTTGACTTTATTGCGCAGGAGATGAACCGCGAGGCGAACACCATCCTCTCAAAGACGACCGATCTTAAGGTTTCGGACGTCGGCATCAATCTGAAGACGGACATCGAGAAGGTCCGTGAGCAGATTCAGAACATTGAGTAGGTGGCGTCCATGGCTGGGTTAATCAACATCGGCTTTGGCAATATGGTCAACACCGATAAGATCATAAGTATCATCTCGTCGGATTCCGCTCCGGCAAAGCGGCTGATACAGCGCGGCAAGGAGACGGAGACGTTAATCGATGCGACACAGGGCAGACGCACCAAGAGTGTGATCTTTACCGAAAATAATAAAATTATATTGTCGGCATTGCAGCCGGAGACACTGGCAGGAAGATTTAACGGCAATACCGCAGAGGATTATGACGATGCAAAAGAATAAAGGAATTTTGACAGTCGTATCGGGGTTTTCCGGTGCGGGAAAAGGTACGATCATGAAGGCGCTCATGCAGGCACACAGCGAGACCTACGCGCTCTCGATTTCCGCGACGACGCGCGCACCGCGAACCGGGGAGCGCGACGGTATCGAGTATTTTTTCAAGAGCCGCGAAGCGTTTGAGCAGATGATCGCGGACGATGCGCTTGTGGAATATGCAGAGTATGTGGGCAACTATTACGGCACACCGAAGGCATATGTGGAAGAGCAGCTTGCCAGGGGCAAGGACGTGATCTTGGAGATTGAGATTCAGGGTGCCTTAAAGGTACGCAGACAGTTCCCGGATGCGCTGCTTTTGTTTGTGACTCCGCCGAGCGCGGAAGTGTTGAAGAACCGGCTGATCGGCCGTGGAACAGAGACCATGGACGTCATTGAACACCGGCTGGCACGCGCGTTAGAAGAAGCCGAAGGGCTGGAGGAATACGACTATCTGGTAGTCAACGATGTGCTGGAGGAAGCGGTCAGGGAAGTGCATGAGATCATCCAGAATGAGCACTACCGCGTAGTGCGCAATGCAGACAAAATCCGTGAAATGAGAAACGAGCTGAAAGGCTTCACGCGTCAGTAACAGGGCGTCAGAAAGGAGATTTATTATGATACATCCATCTTATGTAGAGTTAATGAAGGTAGTCAACGAGGGCGTAGAGATCGGTGAGGAACCGGTGGTAAACAGCCGCTATTCCCTGGTGATTGCAGCTGCAAAGCGCGCACGCCAGATCATCGCCGGAGATGAGCCGATGGCAGATAAAGTCACCTGCCCGAAGCCGTTATCCATTGCCGTGGAAGAACTTTATGAGGGCAAGGTAAAGATTATTCCGGAGTCACAGTCCGAGGAAGAGTAATCATTTTTTCAGATAGTTTCAGATGGGAAAAGGATGATATGCTTATCATCCTTTTTGGCGTTAAAATACAATGATGGAGACAACGATGAAGTTATTATTTATATCCCTTGGCTGTGACAAGAATCTGGTAGATACGGAATTCATGCTTGGAATGATCCGGGATGCCGGCACATTTGACGGACAGCCGATCGAGATGACCGATGATGAATATCAGGCGGATATCATCATCATCAACACCTGCTGCTTTATCAACGATGCGAAGGAAGAGAGCATCAACACCATTTTGGAGATGGCGGAGCACAAGCGCGATGCAAAGTTAAAGGCGCTGATCGTGACCGGATGCCTGGCGCAGCGCTACAAGGAAGAGATCCGCAAGGAGATTCCGGAGGTGGATGCGATCCTTGGAACCAATTCCTACGAAGATATCGTGAATGCCATAACGGAGGCGCTGGGCGGCAGGTTCTACGAGAATTTTGAGACGCTGGAGGGACTGCCGAAGCTTACAGCCAAGCGGAGCGTGACGACGGGCGGACACTTTGCTTACCTAAAGATTGCGGAGGGCTGCAACAAGCGCTGCACCTACTGCATTATTCCGTATATCCGCGGCAATTACCGCAGTGTTCCGATGGAGGAGCTGGTGGCACAGGCGAAGGAGCTGGTGGCGGCAGGCGCGAAGGAACTGATTTTAGTGGCGCAGGAGACGACGCTTTACGGCGTGGATCTCTACGGGGAGAAGTCCCTCCACAAGCTGCTGGATGCGTTAAATGAGATTCCGGGACTGTTCTGGATCCGCATTATGTACTGCTATCCGGAGGAGATCTATGAGGAGCTGATTGACGCCATTGCCCGCAATGAGAAAGTCTGTCACTACCTGGATCTGCCGATCCAGCACGCCAACGATACCATGTTAAAGCGGATGGGCAGACGCACCAGCAACGCGGATCTTGTGCGCATTATCACGCATTTGAGAGAGCGGATTCCGGACATCACGCTCCGGACAACGCTTATCTGCGGATTTCCGGGAGAGACGAAGGAGATGCACGAGGAGCTGATGCAGTTTATCAATGATATGGAGTTCGACAGACTCGGAGCTTTCACTTACTCTCCGGAGGAGGGAACACCTGCGGCGGAGTTCCCGGATCAGATTGACGAGGAGACGAAGAAAGAGTGGCAGGCGGATGTCATGGAACTGCAGGAGGAGATCATCTTCGACAAGAACGAGGAGATGAAGGGCAGAGAGCTTTATGTCTTTATCGAAGGAAAAGTGAGCGATGAGAATGCCTATATCGGCCGCACCTACCGCGATGCGCCGGATGTGGACGGCTACATTTTCATCAACACGGACGAGGAACTGATGACCGGTGATATTGTACGCGCCAGAGTGACAGGAGCGTACGAGTATGATTTGATAGGAGAATTGTTATGAATTTACCAAACAAATTAACCATTATGCGTGTAATTTTGATTCCGTTTTTTGTATTCTTTCTGCTGTCGCCTTATTTCCCGGCATACGGCAACTATATTGCAGTGTCGATCTTTATCGTGGCGAGCCTGACGGATATGCTGGACGGCAAGATTGCAAGAAAGTACAATCTTGTGACAAATTTCGGCAAATTTATGGACCCGCTGGCAGATAAACTTCTGGTGTGCTCCGCCATGATCTGTCTGATCGAGCTTGACCGCCTGGCGGCATGGATTGTGATTGTGATCATTGCGAGAGAATTTATCATCAGCGGTTTCCGTCTGGTGGCATCCGACAACGGGGTTGTGATCGCAGCAAGCTACTGGGGAAAGTTCAAGACAACGTTCCAGATGCTGATGGTGATCGTTCTGATCCTTGACATCCAGATGCCGTTCTTCCAGATTCTCGGCACCGTGCTGACGTATGTGGCGCTGATTCTGACCGTGGTATCTCTGATCGATTACGTTGTGAAGAACAAAGACGTCTTAAAAGACCAGAAATAGAGAAGGAAGAAAAGATGGCAGCAGAGGGACAGACCGGCAGCAAGATGCTTGATGAAATGCCGGAGTATCGGATTTTTGAATTGTTAAAAAAATATCATTATACGCTCACGACAGCAGAGTCCGCGACCGGCGGGATGATTGCATCAACGCTTATCAATGTGCCGGGGATCTCCGCATTTTTTACGGAGGGATATGTCACCTATTCAAACGAAGCGAAGGTGAAGATGATCCATGTGAAGCCGGAGACGATTGAGCGCTACGGCGTTGTGAGTGCCGAGACGGCTGCGGATATGGCGGTATCTGCGGCGCGGACGGCGGATACGGATACGGCGCTGTCTGTGACCGGCGTGGCAGGACCGGACGGCGGGACCAGGGAATGTCCGGTCGGGCTTGTCTACATCGGCTGCTGCCTGCACGGAAGGGTTGTCACGGAACGGCATCTGTTTGCGGGAGACCGGATGCAGGTGCGGAAAAGTGCCACAGATGCGGCGCTTCATTTACTTGCCCGCACGATCACAGAGGAGGGAACCATATGCGAATCATAGCTGGAACGGCGAGAAGCCTGCCGCTTAAGGCACCGGAGGGAATGGATACGAGACCGACCACGGACCGGATCAAGGAGACGCTGTTTAATATCATACAGGATGAAGTGCCCGGGGCATATTTCCTGGATCTGTTTGCGGGAAGCGGTCAGATGGGATTGGAGGCAGTCAGCAGAGGCGCGCGCTATGCGGTGTTTGTCGACAATGGCAAAAAGCCGGCAGCCTGCATCGAGGAGAATATTCGGTTTACGAAGTTTGAACATCAGACAAAGCTGTATCCGACGGAAGTGTTGAGCGCGCTGCGCGCCATGGAGGGCAAATATCAGTTTGACCTGATTTTCATGGACCCGCCTTACCGCAAGGGAATGGAGCAGGAGGTTTTACGGTATCTTGCAGGATCTTCCCTTTTAAAAGAGGACACGGTTCTGATCGTAGAGGCTGCGTTAGATACGGATTTCAGCTATCTGGATGAGTATGGAATGACACTTTCACGCCTCAAGATGTACAAGACAAATGAGCACGCATTTATCCGCAGAAAATAGCCGGAGCATGCGAAAAGGAGAAGAAACCTATGAAGAGGGCAATATATCCCGGAAGTTTTGATCCGCTTACACTGGGACATCTGGATATGATTAAGAGATCCGCAAAAATCGTGGATGAACTGGTGATCGGCGTACTGAATAACAGCGCAAAAAATTCGTTGTTTTCTCTTGACGAACGTGTTAGTATGATAAAAGAGATGACGGAATCCATGCCGAATGTCACGGTTGCATCTTTTGACGGTCTTTTGGTAGACTATATGAAGGAGATCAACGCGACGATCATAGTGCGTGGGCTTCGGGCTGTGACGGATTTTGAATACGAGCTTCAGATTGCACAGACGAATCATGTGGAGAATCCGGAAGTGGAGACGATTTTTCTCACGACGAGCCTGCAGTATTCCTATCTGAGTTCCACCATTGTGAAGGAGTTCGCATCCTACGGAGGCGACATCTCCAAGTTCGTTCCGGCGAGATTCATAGACAGGATCTATGAGAAATATCACATCTCAAAATAAGGAGAGGCTTATGGCAAGTAGAATTGAACAGATTATAGAAGAAATCGAGGAATATATCGATGGCTGCAAGCCGCAGACATTTTCCTCTTCTAAAATTATCGTAAACCGCGAAGAGATGGAGGAGCTGCTCAACGAACTCCGCATCAAGACACCGGAGGAGATCAAACGCTATCAGAAGATCATAAGCAATAAGGAAGCAATTCTGGCAGATGCCCAGGCAAAGGCAGATGCGATCATTGCGCAGGCGCAGGTCAAGACGGACGAGCTGGTCAGCGAGCATCAGATCATGCAGCAGGCATATGCGCAGGCGAATGAAGTGGTCATGATTGCAACCAAGCAGGCACAGGAGATTCTCGATAATGCAACGAATGACGCCAACAATATCCGTATGGGTGCCATGCAGTATACGGACGACATTCTGCGGAATCTGGAGAACACGATCTCACATTCCATGGATGCGGCGAAGGCGCGCCATGATGCTTATGTAAGTTCCCTGCAGGGATTCCTGGATGTAGTGACGGCGAACCGTGCCGAGCTTAATCCGACTGCCGAGGAGCCGGAGACCAAGACGACGGATGCGCAGGCATCCCAGGCAGACGGTCCGAAGGTGGAGATTTCTTCGGATATGCTGGGCTGACTGGACGCACTGTCTCACAGATGAAAGATCTGTGAGACGAGACAGGCAAGCAGTCCGCAGCAGGCAGCAAGAAGCAGTTTTGCGATGCAGTAGCGTTTTATGGAGAGTGGTGTGTCGCGGATCATGGAACTTGTCTGGGCGATGCCGGACAGTCCGCCGAAGGCGGTATAGACCACAGCCAGCACATACTGAACGGACTGCGGCAGACCCGAATCCGGAAGCATGGCAATCCCGTTTGTGATTTCAACCATTCCAGTAAGGATCAGTGTGACGACACGGGGAACGGGAAGCTTCTGCAGGAGAGAGGCGATCATGGAAAACAGCATAATATACCCACCAAGTCTGGTCAGTGTTTCAAAACCATCCATGATGCCGGTATCTATGATTTTAAAATTCATTTGAGATCCAGATGCCGGCTGTTTTTGCGCGTGGAACGCGGTGCGGTCTTTTGTGCGGCGTGCGTCTGCAGAGAGCAGGATACTGCCCAGCAAAAGCGCCGGAAAATACAGGATCAGCAGGGTAACTGCCGACAGATGGGACAGCCCAAGCTGGGTGTAGAGGATGAAGCTTGTGACAAAGACCGGACTGATGTTGTTGGTAATGATAAATAAAACATCGGCTTCCCGGCGTGTGATTTTTCCGCTTGCAAGCAGGGCGGCGCAGTTTTTGCTCCCGATTGGAAAGCCGAACAGAAAGCCGCTTAACAGAACAAAAGCCCCGTTGTCGCTGACCGGAATGAGCCGGGATACAAGCGGTGCGGTGATTTTGTTCAGATATTGCAGGTAATTTGAGTCCATCAGGATATTGGACAGAATGACAAAGGGGAGCAGCGTTGGAAGAACGCGCGTGTACCATAGAACGAGTCCCACGGATGCGGCGTTTACGGCATCTTTCGGGGCGGTTAAGATATAGGCAATAAATAATAGCAGACAAAGGAATATCAATTTCTTTTTCATACTAGAATGTATGAAGAACAGGAGGATTCTATGAGCAGTTTAAAAGAAATACAGGCATTACAGTTACAGTCGGAGAAAGTGTTTGATTATTTTGAGGAGATCTGTGCGATTCCGCACGGTTCGAGGAACACAAAGGCCATCAGTGATTATCTGGTTGCTTTTGCAAAAAAGCATGATCTGACCTGGTATCAGGATGAGTCCAACAACGTGGTGATCGTGCAGGAGGCGACAGCCGGCTATGAGCAGGCAGATACCATCATTCTGCAGGGACATATGGATATGGTATGTGAAAAGGAAAACGGCTGTGCGATCGATTTTGAGAAGGACGGTCTGGATCTCTACGTGGACGGAGATTTCTTAAAGGCGAGAGGAACCACGCTGGGCGGCGATGACGGCATTGCCGTTGCCTATGCGCTTGCCATTATGGATTCGCCGGAGATTGCGCATCCGCGCCTTGAGGTTGTGATCACGGTGGACGAGGAGATCGGAATGCTCGGTGCCGAGGTGATTGATCTGTCCATGTTAAAGGGACACAAGCTTTTAAATATTGATTCCGATGTGGAGGGACATTTCCTGACCAGCTGTGCAGGCGGCATGACGGTGGAGACTACGATTCCGGTTGACCGTATGTCCCAGAACGGACTTGCGGTGACGCTGACGGTGACAGGACTTTGCGGCGGACATTCCGGAAGTGAGATTGACAAAGAGCATGCGAATGCCAATATGGTCATGGGACGTGTGTTAAAATACGTCTCTGACCGGATGGAACTGGGCGTTGTGACCTTAGAGGGCGGTTTAAAGGACAATGCCATTCCGCGTGAATGTACGGCAGGTCTGCTGATTCCGGAGGAGAAAAAAGAGGAGCTTACCACCTATATTAAGGAACTTACGGCGGAGCTTAAAAAGGAGTATGCGGTATCGGATGCGGGAATAACGATTGACTGTGCTTTCGGAGAGAAGGGGGAGGCATCGATTCTTTCCTATACGGCGATGGCGAGAGTGATTTTTTACCTGCGCCATGTGCCGAACGGCGTACAGCATATGAGCACGGTGATGCCGGGGCTGGTGGAGACCTCATTAAATCTTGGCATCTTAAAATTGGAGGATCAGGCGCTTCTTGCGACATCCTCCGTGCGAAGCAGTGTGTCTTCCCGCAAGGAAGATCTGCGTGACCGTCTGGAGCATATCGCAGAGTTCTTAGGCGGAGAGATTGCCGTAAGCGGTGATTATCCTGCATGGGAGTATCAGGCGAAGTCCGAGATCCGCGATACCATCAGTGCCGTATATGAGGAGCTGTTCCAGGAGGAGCCAGTATTTGAGGCAATTCATGCCGGACTGGAGTGTGGTATCCTTTCCGGAAAGATCAAGGAGCTTGACTGTGTATCGTTCGGACCGAACAATTACGATATTCATACGCCGAAAGAGCGTCTGTCCATCTCCTCGACCGAGAAAGTATGGAAGCTTCTGGTGGCATTTTTAAAAAAATGTAAATAAAAAAGGAATGATATGAATTTCAGACATGTCCGTATGCTGCTGTTACTGTTTACCATGATCCTATGGAACGTTCTTTTAAACGCATGGATTCTGGAGAGAACCAGACAGATAAACTGCTTTTCCTATGAGACAGCGCTTTACAGTTTCCGGGAACACCGGGTGAGCGGGGAACTGCTTGCCCGGATGCAGGAGGAGGCAGAAGAAAAAGGAATGTCGGAAAAAGAACTGCTTGCCGTCTATTTTGCGGAGGATGGAAGCGTCACCGATCCCGGGCAGCTGGCCGTAGAGGCTCTGTATGCAAAACGGTATCAGCCGCAGGCATATGCGCGGATCTGCGGCTATCTTTCTGCCGTGTGGGACGATCTGGAACGTTTTCCGGTCGGGACGGTGGCCTCCGACGGGAATGCGGGAGTGAGCTTTGCAGACAGCTGGATGCAGAGCAGGAACTTTGGCGGTGAGCGGGGACATGAAGGCTGTGATATTATGGCTTCGGTGAACGAGCGAGGCATCTATCCCATATACAGCGTATCCGACGGAGTCGTGGAAAATGTGGGATGGCTTCGCCTCGGCGGGTACCGCATCGGCATCCGCAGTCCGTCCGGAGCCTATTTTTATTATGCGCATCTGGCGGAGTATGCGAAGGAGTTTGAAGTTGGGGAGACAGTCCTTGCAGGCACCCATCTGGGCTATATGGGGGATACCGGTTACAGCGATATTCCGGGAACCACCGGCAACTTTCCGGTGCATCTGCACTTTGGAATCTATATCAACGATGAGAACGGGCAGGAACTTTCCGTAAACCCGTATCCGATGGTGTTATATCTCTGGGAACAGCAGGGAAAGTACACATTCGGTGAGACAAAGAGACAGTGAGGGAGAAAAATGGCACTTCGTCTGGATAAATATCTGACAGAACTGGGCGCAGGAACCAGAAGCGAGGTAAAAAAACAGATCAAAGCCGGTCTGGTCACCGTGAACGGAGCGGTTGCAAAAAAGCCGGAACAAAAGGTCGATGAGACAGGCGATGAGGTATGCCTGCGCGGGGAGCGCCTGCTCTATACCGCTTTTGAGTATTATCTGTTTCACAAGCCCGCCGGCTGTGTGTCGGCGACACAGGACAATATGCACCGCACGGTGATGGATTATCTGAACGACACCGCAAGAGGAGATCTGTTCCCGGTGGGAAGGCTGGATCTCGACACCGAGGGACTGCTTTTGATCACGAACGACGGTGCGCTGGCACACGCGCTGCTGTCGCCGTCCCGCCATGTGGCAAAAACATATTACGCCCGGGTGCAGGGCGTGGTGGATGAGACCGATGTCAACTTTTTTAAAAACGGGGTTGACATCGGGGAGGAGAAGCTGGCCAGACCGGCAGATCTGGTAATTCTGGGCTGTAAAGCGGATGTGTCAGAGATTACGCTTACCATCACGGAGGGAAAGTTCCATCAGGTAAAGCGGATGTTTGAGGCGGTCGGGAAAAAGGTACTGTATTTGAAGCGGATTTCCATGGGACCATTGGTGCTGCCGGAGGATCTTGCACCGGGAGCGTACCGGAAACTGACCGCGGAAGAGCTTGCTGCGTTAAAGAATGAGCAGCCGAAGAGAAATGAGGATTAGAATGAACAACGGATTTTTGCCAGTCAGCCGTGCGGAGATGGAAGAGCGCGGAATCAAACAGTTTGACTTTGTCTATGTGATCGGGGATGCCTACGTGGATCATCCTTCGTTCGGTCACGCCATTATCTCAAGACTTCTGGAAGCGCACGGCTATTCGGTCGGAATTATCTCGCAGCCGGATTGGAGAGATAAGGAGTCTGTCTGTATCTTCGGGGAGCCGCGGCTCGGGTTTTTAGTGTCTGCGGGCAATATGGATTCGATGGTGAATCACTATTCGGTGTCCAAGAAAAGGCGCGCGACGGATGCGTTTACGCCGGGCGGCGTGATGGGAAAACGGCCGGATTACGCGACCATTGTCTATTGTAATCTGCTCCGGCAGACCTACAAGCACACGCCGATCATTATCGGCGGCATTGAGGCCAGCCTGCGCAGACTGGCGCATTATGATTACTGGTCGAACAAGATGAAGCGGTCCATTCTTCTGGATTCCGGGGCGGATCTGATCTCCTACGGTATGGGGGAACACAGCATTGTGGAGATTGCGGATGCCTTAAACAGCGGACTGGCGGTCAGCGATATCACATTTATCGACGGCACGGTCTATAAGACCAGAAAGCGTGAGGACATCTATGATGCCATAGAGCTTCCGCATTATGAGGAGGTGCTGGCGGACAAGGCGGCATATGCGCGCAGCTTTTATACCCAGTACTGCAATACCGATCCGTTTGTCGCCAAACGTCTGTTTGAAACGTATGACGGAAAGCTTTTTGTCGTGCAGAATCCGCCGGCGAAGCCGCTGACACAAAGCGAGATGGATCAGGTCTATGCGCTGCCGTATCAGCGCACGTATCATCCGAGTTACGAAGCGCAGGGCGGGGTTCCTGCAATCGAGGAAGTGCGTTTTTCTCTGGTCAGCAACCGCGGCTGCTACGGAGGATGCAGTTTCTGTGCGCTTACGTTCCATCAGGGACGGATTATTCAGGTGCGCAGCCACGAGTCCATTCTGGCGGAGGCGGAGAAGATCGTCTGGGAACCGGACTTTAAGGGATACATCCATGATGTCGGCGGACCGACGGCCAATTTCCGCGCGCCTGCATGTGACAAGCAGATGACAAAGGGCGTATGTCCCAACAAGCAGTGTCTGTTTCCGACACCGTGCAAGAACTTAAAGGTGGATCATAAGGATTACCTGAAGCTCTTAAGGAAGCTACGGGAACTGCCGAATGTGAAAAAGGTGTTCATCCGTTCGGGTATCCGTTTCGATTATCTGATCTACGATGAGGACCGCACCTTCCTCAGAGAACTCTGTGAACACCACGTCAGCGGTCAGCTAAAGGTGGCGCCGGAGCATATTTCCGATGCGGTCTTAGAGAAGATGGGCAAACCGCGCGTGGAGGTGTACAAGCGGTTTGTGAAGGCCTATCAGGATATGAATGAGAAGCTCGGGAAAAAGCAGTATCTGGTGCCGTATCTGATGTCATCCCATCCGGGATCGACGTTGAAGGAGGCGGTGGAACTCGCCGAATTCTTAAGAGATCTCGGCTATATGCCGGAGCAGGTACAGGATTTTTATCCGACCCCGTCGACCATATCCACCTGCATGTACTATACGGGACTTGACCCGCGCACGATGCAGCCGGTCTATGTGGCGGTAAACCCCCACGAGAAAGCCATGCAGCGCGCGCTCATCCAGTACCGGAACCCGAAGAATTACGATCTTGTTGTGGAGGCGTTAACCAAAGCGGGGCGGACGGATCTGATCGGCTTTGACAAACACTGTCTGGTACGGCCGCGGGGCATCGGCTACGGCAGAACAAACGCCAAAGACCGCTACGCTGGAGGTGACAAGAACCGCCGCACGGCAGGCGGCGGGAATAACCGCGGAAGAGCAAATGCTTCCGAGAAGAAAAATACGAAAAAGACAATCCGCAATGTTCATCATAAAAAAGCAGGTGCGGGGAAAAAGTAAGCGGGCGAATGGAGAGAGACTATGCAGGAATTGCACATCGGCGAGAACGACGCGGGACAGCGTTTTGACAAGTATTTAAAAAAGCTTCTGGCAGAGGCTCCCGGCAGTTTTGTCTACAAGATGCTGCGCAAGAAAAACATTACCTTAAACAGCAAAAAGGCGGACGGCACGGAGAAGCTCTCCTGCGGGGACGAGGTGAAGCTGTTTCTCTCGGACGAGACCTACGAGAAGTTCCGGGCAAAGTCAAAAACGGTGATGCCAGAAGCTTTCAGTGGTTCAGAAAAGACTTTAAGGCAGCTTAAAGTCCTTTATGAGGATGCGGATATTCTTATCATAAACAAGCCGTCCGGCATGCTCTCCCAGAAGGCGAGACCCGAGGATGTTTCCGCCAATGAATATATCTTAAGCTATCTGCTTAGGGAGGGAGCGCTGACCGAGGAGGAGATGCGCACCTTCCGTCCGTCAGTCTGCAACCGCCTGGACCGGAATACTTCCGGTATTCTGATTGCGGGAAAGACTTTAAAGGGACTTCAGGAGATGTCTAAGGCATTAAAGGAGCGGACGATCCAGAAGTATTACCGGTGTGTGGTAAAAGGGGAAGTCCTTAGAGAAGATTACTTGAAGGGGTGGCTCGTTAAGGATGAACGTGAGAATAAAGTTACCGTCAGTACGGTAAAACCCAAAAGTGCGGATGCCGCGCCGATTGAGACCGCGTACCGGCCCATCTGGACGGGCGGCGGTTACACCGGGCTGGAGGTTCATCTGATCACCGGACGTTCCCATCAGATCCGGGCGCATTTGGCGTCCATCGGACATCCGATCATCGGGGATGTAAAGTACGGCGACGCCGGCACAAACGAACAGTTCCGCAGACAGTGTAAGGTAAAATCACAGATGCTTCACGCATACCGCATTGTCTTTGCGGACGGGAGAGAAGTGATCGCGCCCTGCGGCGCAGAGTTCGCGCGCGTGGAAGAGTGGTGTAAGAACCGGTAGACAGGTTGTGGCAGAAAGAATTGCAGCACAAAAAATGGAAGTTCAACCTTAAGCTGAACTTCCATTTTTGTCGTTTTCGATGAAATCTTTCCTGTACGGAAATGGATGTGGCGTCTGACCGCCTCAGATCTTTCCTGTACGGAAATGGATGTGGCATCTGACCGCCTCAAATCTTTCCTGCACTGGAATTGATGTGGCGCTTGATCGCTTCAAAGCTTTCCGCACTGACATCGTGCTCGATCTTGCACGCATCCTCTGCGGCAACCCGCGGATCAACCCCAAGCATCGTCAGCCAGTTGGATAAGATTGTGTGGCGCTCATAAATTTTTTCCGCGACTTCAAGTCCGCTTTCCGTCAGATGGATGTATCCTTCCGGGCTGACGGTAATATAACCGTTCTCACGAAGATTCTTCATTGCCACGCTGACGCTTGGCTTCTTAAAGTTCATCTCATTGGCGATGTCGACAGAGCGCACGTTGCCCAATCTATGATTTAAGACCAGAATCGTTTCCAGGTAATTCTCGTTTGACTCATTCATGACCATCTGGCATCCCTCCCATTGCTAACCTTCATTCTAGGATCTTCGGGTAAAACCCCTCTCTGGGTTCAAGTATATCATAATTGGAGAGGTTTGACAAAGGGATATTTTTATTGTGTACCTACTGAGAATTCTATATAATAGAGAAAAGAAAAGGATGAAAGATGCATGACGGCAGCTAACTGCCGGTGTGTCAAGAGAGTATCTGGAGGCAATATGGCAACTTGGAATTCAAGAGGACTGCGTGGATCAACGCTGGAAGAGTTTATCAACCGTACCAATGAGATTTATCAGGAGAACGGTCTTGCGCTGATTCAGAAGATTCCCACACCGATCACGCCGATCAATATCGACAAACAGACCAGACATATCACGCTGGCGTATTTTGACCAGAAGAGCACGGTGGACTATATCGGTGCCGTACAGGGAATACCGGTCTGTTTTGATGCAAAAGAATGTAATACGGATACCTTTCCACTTGCCAATATTCATGAACATCAGGTTGCGTTCATGGAGAACTTTGAAAAACAGGGAGGGGTATCTTTTTTCCTGCTCAGTTTTACGAAGCGGGATGAGTTCTACTATCTGCGCCTGGATATGCTCTTAGAGTTCTGGAAGCGCGCAAAGGAGGGCGGAAGAAAGAGTTTCCGCTATGAGGAACTGGACCCGGAGTATTTCCTGCCGCGGCAGCGTGGCGTTTTGGTTCCGTATCTGGATGCACTGCAGAAGGATTTGCTGCGCAGGGATTGACAATTATTCTAAGATCTCCTATAATAAACAGAGTTTCACTTGCTATCATGCTACCATAGTAGCAAGGTAAAGTATAAAAGTATCAGGGAAATGAGGGCGATCATGAAAAGACAGTTATTGCATACGCCGGAAGGTGTGCGGGATATTTATAATGATGAGTGTGAGAAGAAAATGCTTCTTCAGGACCAGCTATATCATATATTACGTCTGCACGGTTATCATCCGATTCAGACGCCGACATTTGAGTTTTTTGATATATTCGGACGGGAGATCGGCACCACGCCGTCGAAGGATCTCTACAAGTTTTTTGACCGGGAAGGCAACACGTTGGTGTTAAGACCGGATATCACGCCGTCGATTGCACGCTGTGCCGCAAAGTATTTTGGCGAGGAAGAACTTCCGATCCGGCTGTGCTACATGGGGAATACTTTCATCAATAACAGCAGCTATCAGGGACGACTGAAGGAATGTACACAGCTTGGCGCGGAGCTTTTGGGAGATCCATCAGTGGATGCGGATGCGGAGATGATCTCCATGGTGATTTCCTGCCTGAAGGCGGCGGGGCTTAAGGAGTTCCAGCTTAGCATCGGACATGCGGATTTCTTCCGGGGACTGATGGAGGCAGCAGGGCTTTTGGAGGAGCAGGAGGAGGAACTGCGCGAACTCATTTCCAACAAGAACTTTTTCGGTGTGGAGGAGTTCGTGGAGACTTTAAACCTCGAGGAGAACTTAAAGAATCTCTTTGGCATGCTCGGGAATCTCTACACGGGTTCGGATGAACTTTCTGCCGCAAGGGAATGTGCAGCATCCTATCCCAGGATCTTAAAGGCGATCGGGGATCTGGAGGAACTTCATAAAATACTGGAAGTCTATGAGGTTTCCCGTTATGTTTCGTTTGAACTTGGAACGATCAGCAACTACCAGTATTACACCGGTATCATATTTGCGGGATATACGTTCGGAAGCGGAGAGGCGATTGTAAAGGGAGGCAGATACGACCGGCTCCTCACCTGTTTTGGAAAAGATTCAGCATCCATCGGCTTTGCGTTTGTGATTGACCAGCTGATGGCTGCACTGCAGAGACAGAAAATTGATGTTCCGGTGGAACGCTGTGTGGAGCTGATGGTCTATAAATCTGCCAAACGGCAGACGGCGATTACCGCAGCGGCGACAGCGCGTGCAGCCGGACGCTGTGTGGAGCTGATGTTGTGGGATGAGACGAAGCAAAGGAAAGATTACGAGGATTATGCAGCTCGCAGCCGGATGACAAACGTGCAGTTTTTCGCGTAGAAGGCAGAGAAGGGAGAGACGTTTTAAATGGAGGATATGAGATATCTGACTTTTGCGCTCGGCAAAGGCAGACTTGCAAAAAAGACACTGGAACTGTTTGAGAAGATCGGCATTACCTGTGAGGAGATGAAGGATAAGGACACGAGAAAGCTGATTTTCGTGAATGAGGAGTTAAAGCTTCGTTTTTTCCTTGCCAAGGGACCGGATGTGCCCACTTATGTAGAATACGGCGCCGCGGACATCGGTATTGTCGGGAAGGATACCATACTGGAGGAGGGACGCAATATCTACGAAGTCTTGGATCTCGGGTTTGGAAAATGCCGGATGTGCATCTGCGGACCGAAGGATGCGGAAGAGTTGCTGAAGCACCATGAACTGATCCGTGTTGCAACCAAGTATCCGCACATCGCCAAGGACTATTTTTACAATAAAAAGCATCAGACGGTGGAGATCATCAAGCTGAACGGTTCCATCGAGCTGGCGCCGATCGTCGGGCTCTCGGAAGTCATCTGCGATATTGTGGAGACCGGCTCGACTCTGCGCGAGAACGGTCTGGTGGTTCTGGAGGAAGTATGTCCGCTGTCTGCACGGATGGTGGTCAACCAGGTCAGCATGAAGATGGAAAATGAACGGATCACGAAGCTGATCGCGGATTTAAAGAGAGAGATAGAAAGGAAGGATCTGGCATGAGAATCTTAACATTAACCAAAGAGACACAGCAGAATATACTGGAGAAGCTGTTAAAGCGCAGCCCGAACTCCTACGGGGAATACGAGGGGCGTGTGAATGCCATCATCGAGGAGGTGCGCGCCAACCGCGACGCAGCTGTTTTTTCCTACACGAAAAAGTTTGACGGTGCCGACATTGATGCCGGAAATATCCTTGTCACGGAGGAGGAGATCAGGGAAGCCTACGAGAAGGTAGATCCAAAGCTCCTCTCCGTGATCCGCAAGGCACTCGTCAATATCCGAGACTATCACAGCAGACAGCGCCAGAATTCCTGGTTTGATTCACAGAAATCCGGCATTATCTTAGGACAGAAGGTGACTCCGCTTGCGAGAGTCGGCGTGTATGTGCCGGGCGGCAAGGCCGTCTACCCGTCGTCGGTGCTCATGAATGTCATTCCGGCAAAAGTGGCGGGTGTGGAGCAGATCATTATGACGACACCGCCGGGAGCAGACGGGAAAGTCTATCCGTCCACACTCGTGGCGGCAAAGGAGGCGGGCGTGGACGCCATCTATAAGGTGGGCGGCGCGCAGGCGATCGCTGCGATGGCGTTCGGAACCGAGAGCATCCCGAAGGTGGACAAGATTGTAGGCCCAGGAAATATCTATGTGGCACTTGCAAAAAAGGCTGTGTTCGGTTATGTCAGCATCGACTCCATCGCGGGGCCGAGCGAGATCCTTGTCCTTGCGGACGAGACAGCGAATCCGCGTTATGTGGCGGCGGACCTGCTGTCGCAGGCGGAGCATGACGAGATGGCTTCCGCTATTCTGATTACCACAAGCCGCACGCTTGCCGGGCAGGTGGCGGCTGAGATCGACCGCTTTGTGGAGAAGCTGTCGAGAAAGGAGATCATCACAAAATCGCTGGAGAATTACGGATACATCCTGGTTGCCGACAGTCTGGACGATGCGATTGCAACGGTCAACGAGATTGCATCCGAGCACCTGGAGCTTGTGACGAAGAATCCGTTCGAGGTAATGACGAAGATCCGCAACGCAGGAGCAATCTTTATCGGCGAATATTCCTCCGAGCCGCTCGGCGATTACTTTGCGGGACCGAACCATGTGCTTCCGACCAACGGTACGGCGAAATTCTTCTCGGCGCTTGGCGTGGATGATTTTATCAAGAAATCCAGCATCATTTCCTATTCCAGAGATGCGCTTGAGAATGTATACAAGGACATCATCCAGTTCGCGGAGTGCGAGAAACTCACGGCGCATGCCAATTCGATCCGTGTCCGGTTTGAGGAAAATTCTGAACAAAAGTAATTCCTTTTTCAGGAAATCCGTAATATAATAAAAGTTGAAGTGTTGGGAAGGAACGGGAGTCAGTATGAGCAGAACAGCAGATTATGTGCGAAAAACCAAAGAGACAGACATTACGCTTAGTCTGGAACTGGACGGGAGCGGAGTAAGCGACATCGACACCGGGATCGGCTTTTTCGATCACATGCTCGAAGGCTTTGCCAGACACGGTTTTTTCGATCTGTCGGTCAAGGCGGAGGGCGATCTGATCGTGGACTGTCATCACACGATCGAAGATACCGGAATTGTGCTCGGCAATGCGATCAAAAAAGCGGTCGGGGATAAAAAGGGCATCAAGCGTTACGGAAGCTGTATTCTGCCGATGGACGAGACACTCGTTTTATGCGCGGTGGATCTTTCCGGGCGTCCGTATCTGTCTTTCGACGGTAATTTTACCGTAGAGAGAGTCGGATACATGGACACGGAGATGGTAAAGGAGTTCTTCTATGCGATCTCCTATACGGCAGGAATGAATCTGCACATCAAGGTGCTGACGCCGGGCAATAACCATCACATGATTGAGGCGATGTTTAAGGCATTTGCGAGAGCCCTCGACGAGGCGACATCATATGATCCGCGGATTACAGATATTTTGTCTACGAAGGGCAGTTTATAGAAAGGTATTATTTTTTATGGAACAGAAAAATATCGTTGCAACGATTTACTTAAAGAACGGACAGGCGGTACGTGGAATTGAGGATCACACTCCGCTTGCCGACGTCATCGAGCTGGCAAAGCTTTACAATGACAACGGAATTGACAAGATTATCATCTTCGATCTCTCTGACGATGATGAGGAGCATGAGAAGAACATTCACACGATCAAGAACATCAACCGCAACGTGGAGATTAAGACCTGCGCGGGCGGCAACATCAACCGCCTCGAGGACATCAAGAAGTTCATCTATGCCGGATGCCTTCAGGTCATTGTCAACGGTGCCAAGGCGAACAGCATCGAGCTTGCCGAGGAGGCGAGCAAGCGTTTCGGAAAAGACCGGATCCTCGTGTCGGTGGAGAATGTGGACTTCGTGTTCAAACATCAGGCGAAGATGGATGAGAATTTCCATGAACTTCTGGTGTTAAACACCGGTGTTTTAGATGCGATTGAGAATATTACGGATGTTCCGTACGTGGTCTATTTTGAGACCTGCGATTACGAGAAGATCATTGAGGTATTAAAGCGGAGCAACACGCGCGGAATTGCCGGCGGTTTCTTAAACGATCCGAATACAAGCATCATGGAGATCAAGTCGCAGCTTTCTTCCGCAGGCATCAAGATGGACAATTTTGAGCCGGCGTTAAAGTGGGATGATCTGAAAAAGAATTCAGAAGGCATGGTTCCCGTGATCGTGCAGGATTACCGTACAGATGAGGTGTTAATGCTTGCCTACATGAACGAGGAAGCTTTTTATACCACAATCAATATCGGTAAGATGACCTATTTCAGCCGGAGCCGTCAGGAACTCTGGACGAAAGGCATGACCTCCGGCCACATCCAGTATGTGAAGTCTTTGACGGCAGACTGCGATTATGACACAATCCTCGCGAAGGTATCCCAGGTGGGAGCAGCGTGCCATACCGGCAATCCGACCTGCTTTTTCAACGAGATTGTCAAGAAGGAATATGTGGAGAAGAATCCGCTTAAGGTACTCGAGGATGTCTATGAGATTATTCTCGACCGCAAGGCACACCCGAAGGAGGGATCTTACACGAATTACCTGTTTGACAAGGGAATCGATAAGATCTTAAAGAAAGTCGGCGAGGAGGCGACCGAGATTGTGATTGCGGCAAAGAATCCGGATCCGGAAGAGGTAAAATACGAGATCTCGGATTTCCTGTATCACATGATGGTGCTTATGGCAGAAAGAGGAGTCACATGGGAGGATATCACACAGGAACTTTCCCAGCGGTAAAGCCGCCGCGAAAGGTTTATATGGATGTTCTGCGCGTGATTGCGACGGTGTTTGTGATCTGTGTCCACACCGTCGCGCTCGCGAAGACGACAGCAGCGCCCGGGACGCTGCTTTTTCGCGTATTGGAAGTCTTTAATTATACGTTTTTGTCCTGCAACCTGTTCTTTGTCATGATCAGCGGCGCATTGCTGCTACCGGTAAAAGGAGAGCGGTGCAGGGATTTTTTTGCGCGCCGTTTTACCCGTGTCTTCATCCCACTCGTGGTCTATTACAATCTGTATGTCTGTGCCAAAGAGGGAATCGGACGGCTCGCTCCGTCGCAGTGGGGACTGATGCTGCAGCGGTTCTTCATCGGACCGCCGGTGGAAGCGCCGCATCTATGGCTGGTGTACGTCATTATCTGGCTGTATGTGCTCACCCCGTTTTTGCGGTATCTGGTGCAGAACATTCCCGATCCGGTCATGAACGGCGTGATGCTTGTGATCTTCCTTCTGAATGCGTATGTCACCTATGTGCCACTGTTTGGCGTTACGCCGCCGGCGGCACTCTCTGGTATTGTGAATTCGTATGCGGGGGCGTTTCTGCTTGGCTATTATCTCGCGAACCGCGCGGGGAAGCGGGCAGAGAATTTTTTCCTTGCGGCGGGTCTTGTGTCATATCTGATCACCTGCTATGTGATTCTGTTCCATGGCTGGTATGACGACTATATTTACAACAATGCGCCTACGATGATGTTTTATGCCGCCGCCGTGTTTGTGCTCATAAAGCGGCTGGTGCCCTGCGGCAGCAAAGAGAGCCCCTTTGTGCGCATCATCGGGAAGTACAGTTATTCGATTCTGCTGATTCACTGGGGCGTGCTCCACTATGCCGTCAAGCAGGTGCTTCACGTCAATGTCCTGTCCGGCGGCATCGTGGGAGGCTGTCTGCTTGCCGTACTTCTCACGTTTGCACTGTCATTTGTGGGAGCCGTCATTTTGGATCAGACCATCATCCGTTTTTTGACGTTTGCGGTTTCAAAACTGATCGATGTTCTGCGCACATGTTTTTCCCAAAAATCTCATATAGTATCCTAGAGCACAGGCGGGATAGGAGAGGTGCAGTATGACAGACTATGTAGAACGGCGGAGAGCGTATGTCTCACAGGTCCGCAGTTCCTTTGAGACGGGAGCGGATGCGGGAGAGCCTTTTGACAGAGAGGAGCCACAGAGAGGGCGCGCGGGGGGACAGCTCCGCTTTCTTGTGGCACTGCTGCTGTTTTTGTTCTTTTTTGCATGGGATGACAGTGGAAATACGGTTTGCGGCGTCACTCCGGCGAAAATGATTGACATGATCGAAGATAATCGGTATGATACAATTTTGCAGGAGTGCGACGCAGTGCTTGCAGAACTTCTGCATACAGAATGAAAGGATAAAAGAAATGACAAAGTTAGCGTTATCCGATGAGATACTGATGAAGATTGATAAGCCGGCGCGCTACATTGGAAACGAGTTGAACAGCGTCTGTAAAAACAAAGACGAGGTATCGATTCGTTTTGCCATGTGCTTTCCGGATGTATATGAGATCGGTATGTCCCATCTGGGCATCCAGATTCTCTATGATATGTTTAATAAGAGAGACGATGTGTGGTGTGAGCGCGTGTATTCCCCGTGGCCGGATCTGCACAAGATCATGAAGGAGGAGAACATCCCGCTGTTTTGCCTGGAATCACAGGAGCCGGTGAAGAATATGGATTTTCTTGGAATTACCATCCAGTATGAGATGTGTTATACCAATATTCTCCAGATTCTTGACTTAAGCCAGATTCCGCTGCTTGCCGCAGACCGTGACGATACCGTTCCGATCGTGATCGGCGGCGGTCCCTGCACCTACAATCCGGAACCAATTGCAGACTTTTTCGATCTGTTTTATATGGGAGAAGGGGAGGTCGTATATGACCGCATGTTAGATCTCTATCAGGAGATGAAGCGGGCGGGCAGAAGCCGCAGGGAGTTTTTGCATGAGGCGGCAAAGATTCCGGGAATCTATGTGCCTTCCCTGTATCAGGTGGAATATAAAGAAGACGGAACGATCGCGTCGTTTACACCGGTGGATGAGGAAATCCCGGCGACTGTGACCAAGCAGCTCGTGATGGATATGACGGATGCGGTCTATCCGGAAAAGCCGGTCGTACCGTTTATCAAAGCCACGCAGGATCGCGTTGTGCTTGAGATTCAGCGCGGCTGTATCCGCGGCTGCCGTTTCTGCCAGGCGGGAATGGTGTACCGTCCGGTGCGCGAGAAAAATATTGAGCGCCTAAAGGCGCTTGCCACACAGATGATTGAGGCGACCGGGTATGAGGAGATCTCACTCAGCTCCTTAAGTTCATCGGACTACAGCTCTCTGGAGGAACTTGTCAATTTCCTGATCGACGAGTGCAGGGAGCGCAGGGTGAATATTTCGCTTCCGTCGCTCCGCATCGATGCGTTTTCACTGGATGTCATGAGCAAGGTGCAGGACATCAAAAAGAGCAGCCTGACATTCGCACCGGAGGCGGGATCACAGCGCCTGCGCGACGTCATCAACAAGGGACTGACGGAGGAGGTCATCTTAAACGGCGCCCAGATGGCGTTTGAGGGCGGCTGGAATAAGGTCAAGTTCTACTTTATGCTGGGACTTCCGACCGAGACAGAGGCGGATATGCGGGCGATCGCGGAGCTTGCCAATGAGACGGCGGCACGCTATTATGACACCGTTCCCAAGGAGAAGCGGAACGGCAGATGCCAGATCACGATCAGTACCTCCTTTTTCGTCCCGAAGCCGTTTACACCGTTCCAGTGGGCAAGAATGTACCCGCCGGAGGATTACATCGGCCGTGCAAAGATTGTCAATGACACGGTCAAGGAACAGTTAAACAAAAAGAGCATTAAATACAACTGGCATGAGGCGGACGTGACGGTCTTAGAGGGTGTATTGGCGCGCGGCGACCGGAAAATCGGACAGGCTATCTTAAAGGTTTATGAAACGGGCGGCATTTTTGATGCATGGTCCGAATATTTCGACTATCAGAGATGGCTGGACGCCTTTGCGGAGTGCGGCATTGATCCCGATTTTTACACGATGCGCGAGCGTTCCATGGACGAGATTTTCCCATGGGATTTTATCGATACCGGCGTGACCAAGGAATTTTTAAAGCGTGAGTGGAACAATGCCATGAAAGAGACCGTGACGCCGAACTGCCGGATGCGCTGTTCGGGCTGCGGTGTGAAGAAGTTCGGAGGAGGTGTCTGCTATGAAAATTAGAATCCGTTTCCGCAAGTACGGTGTGATGAAGTTTATCGGACATCTCGATGTGATGCGGTACTTCCAGAAGGCAATGCGCAGAGCACACATTGACATCTGCTATTCGGAGGGATTTTCCCCGCACCAGATCATGTCGTTTGCTGCGCCGCTCGGCGTGGGCATCACGAGCGACGGCGAGTATATGGACATTGAAGTGCACACGAGTGCATCCACGGAGGAATCCCTCCGGGCGTTAAACGGCGTCATGGTGGAGGGCGTGGAGTGCACCGGTTATGTGAAACTTCCGGATCAGGCAAAGACGGCAATGTCGATCGTTGCCGCCGCAGATTATGATCTGTATTTTAAGGAAGGGTATGCGGCACCGGTTTCTGTTTCGGCGTTTGCTGACGGTATCCGCGATTTCTTTGAGAAACCGGATGAGGTTCTCATCACCAAGCAGACGAAAAAGAGCGAGCGCGTGCTGGATATCAAACCACTCATCTACGGCTTTCAGGTGACGGACCGCGGCGGCGTGCCGTCCTTCTATCTGAAACTTTCCACAGGAAGTACGGATAATCTGAAGCCGGAGCTGGTGCTTGAGGCGCTGTTTTTACACATGGGACTTACCTATGATCCCGATGCGATTCAGATTCACAGGAAGGATGTCTATGCGTCCGACGGGGATGATTTTGTGTCCTTAGGCGCGATGGGAGAAGTAATCGAATGAACCGTTACATGATAACGCGAGAGAAGATAAAAGGGCAGGAATATCTGATTTCTGCCCTTTATGATGAGAAAAAACATATGATTGAGGTATTGCCGGAGGCGGCGGGGGAGACATCACTGCTCGGCAATATCTATGTCGGAAAAGTCGAGAACATTGTCACCAATCTAAATGCCGCGTTTGTCAAGATAGCGCCGGATGTGCGGTGCTATCTGCCGCTGTCCGATGTGAAGAATCCCGTTTTTACCAGAAAGCTGTCGCAGACAAAGGCGCTTGCGGCGGGCGATGAACTTCTGGTACAGGTCTCGCGCGAGGCGCTTAAGACAAAAGATCCCGCGGTGACGACAAACCTGACGATCGCGGGAACCTATGCCGTCTTAACTTCCGGAAACCGGAAGAAGAGCGTCTCATCAAAGGTAAAGGGGGAGGCCAGAGAGCGTCTGGTGAAGCTTGTAGAGCAGACGGCAGGGGAGTACGGCGTGATTCTCCGCACCAATGCCGCAGAGGCTTCCGATGAGACGGTTCTGCTTGAACTGGAAGTGCTTTCGGAGCGCTATGAGACGATGGCGGAGGCGGCGGCACACAAGAACTGTTACACGCTTGTATACAGGGAGGAAGCGGGATGGCTGCGCCATATCAGAGACCTGCAGAAGGACGATCTGGAAGAGATTGTGACAGATGACCGCGGAATGTTCGAGGATATCTGCAGTGCCTGCCGGATCCATAAGCAGGCGCTTACGACGGGAGGAAGCGTGCCCGTGCCGGTGGACGAGGTAATGACGGCGGATGGAATCCGGATCCGTTATTACAAGGATCCGGCGCTCTCCCTTGGAGCACTCTACAGTGTCCGGTCGGAGCTGAAAAATGCATTGAGTGAGCGCGTATGGTTAAAATCCGGTGCCTATCTGGTCATTCAGCCGACGGAGGCTCTGACGGTGGTGGATGTCAACACCGGAAAGAATGTGGCAAAAAAAGAAATGCAGGAGAATTTTCTGCGCGTGAACAAGGAAGCGGCGGAGGAGATTGCCAGACAACTGCGGCTGCGGAATCTCTCGGGGATGGTCCTAGTGGATTTTATAAATCTGACGTCAAAATCCGCGGAAGAGGAACTGCTTAAGACATTCCGGGCGGCACTGCAAAAAGATCCGGTTCCGGCGCAGCTTATCGATATGACCGCACTCGGTCTGGTCGAGGTGACCCGCAAAAAAATAAAAAGACCGTTGCATGAGATTTTTCCGGACGGTCTGGGATTCTAAAAAAAAGATACCTTTTAAAAAAAAGGTATCTTTTTTTGTGCCTGTTTTTTTCCTTAGAATAATAAAAAAATGAAAGGAAACTTGCAGGATGCAGAATACATATCAATTTATCAGTGATAAGGGAGTTTTTTCTCTGCCGGGGGCGGCAGATTACAGTGATCTGTATTTCCCGGTCGCAGGGGAGTGTGGTATCAAAAGCGCGGTGACGCCGACACTTGGCGGGGACTGCAAGCTGGATCAGAATACGTTTCTGCTGGAGCCGGTGAGCGTGGAGAATCTTCATAATAACCGGAATGCCAGAAATTTCTGGTGCCATATCGGAACGCACGGAAGCTGGTCCGCCACGGGCAATTCGGCGGAAGAAATCGCAAAAAAATTTACGGATCTTGCGGATGAAAACGAAGTGACAGCCGGTTTTATGTGGCAGACCGTGACGAGAACCTCCAGGAAGTATCAGCTTTCGGCACAGATCACGTCGTTTGTTCCGCTGGACGATCCGATGGAGATCATGTATGTGGAGATTACCAATACAGGCAACATGCAGGTACGATTCACGCCGGCCGCAGCCATACCGGTCTATGGCAGGAGCGCGGACAATCTGAGGGATCACCGGCATGTGACATCGCTGCTGCACCGCATCCGCACGGTGGAGAACGGTGTGCTTGTGACGCCGACGATGTCTTTTGACGAGCGGGGGCACCGCCCGAACGAGATGACCTACTTTGTGTGCGGATACGACCAGACGGGGGAGGCACCGGAAGATTTTTATCCGACCGTACAGGATTTTATCGGCGAGGGAGGTAATTTTGAGCGGCCAAAGGCGGTTGTCAAAAATCTTGCCGGTGTGCCGGCGGGCAGTGCATATGCCGGATGTGAGGCGGTCGGCGGACTCCATTTTAAGGAGAGGACTCTTGCACCGGGCGAGACCGCAGGATACACGATCATGATCGGGGCGGTGCGAAAGACGGAACATGCCGGGGAGACGATTTTAAGCATGACGGCAGCGTACCGCAAGGCGGCGCAGACGAAGGCGGCGTATGAGCGCATGAAAACATACTGGGAACAGAAAGTAAACGTATCCTACCACACGAAAGACCGCCGGTTTGACCGCTATATGCAGTGGGTCAGCTTTCAGCCGATCCTGCGCCGGATCTATGGCTGTTCCTTTTTGCCGCACCATGATTACGGAAAGGGAGGAAGAGGCTGGAGAGATCTCTGGCAGGACTGTCTGGCACTTCTTTTGATGAATCCGGACGGTGTGCGCGAGATGCTTCTCAATAATTTTCAGGGTGTCCGCATCGACGGAACCAATGCGACCATTATCGGAAGCAAGGAGGGAACCTTTATCGCCGACCGCAATCAGATTACGCGCGTGTGGATGGATCACGGGGTCTGGCCGTTTGTGACGACAAAGCTCTATATCGACCAGACCGGCGATCTTGCGGTTCTGGAGGAAGAGATCCCATATTTTAAGGATCAGCAGGCAGGGCGCGGGACAAAGAAGGATGCGGCATGGAAGGAGCAGGACGGCTGCTGGCAGAGGGATGCCGCGGGAAATGTCTACCGCGGAAGCGTGCTGGAGCATCTTCTGCTGCAGAATCTGACGGCTTTCTACGAGGTGGGCGAACACGGACATATCCGCCTTCGCGGCGCGGACTGGAACGATGCGCTGGATATGGCGGGCGAGCGCGGGGAGAGCGTTGCATTTACCAACGCCTATGCAGGCAATCTCCGGGAACTCGCGGAGCTGCTTGCACTCTACGCAGAGAAAACCGGGAAGGAGTCTGTGCCGTTAAATCGGGATCTTTTCGTGCTGCTTGCGGATGACGACACCCTGTATGCATCGGTTCAAAAAAAGCAGGAACTCTTAACGCGCTATACCGATGCATGCATCCATGAAGTAAGCGGGCAGAAGACAGAGGTTTCGATTACAGAGCTTGTCCGCAGCCTGCAGAAGAAAGCAGCCTTTCTGACCGGACATATCCGTGCCACAGAGTGGGTGACCGATGAGGAGGGAAACGGCTGGTTTAACGGATACTATGACAATCATGGCAGGTGCGTGGAGGGTGTCTTTGCGCAGGGCGTGCGCATGATGCTGACCAGTCAGGTGTTTGCCGTTATGGCACAGACCGCGACGGATGAACAGGTGGCAGAGATTGTCCGCAGCGCAGACAAATATCTGTACTGCGACGCGATGGGCGGTTACCGGTTAAATACGGATTTCGGTGAAGTGAAAATGGATCTGGGAAGAATGTTCGGGTTCGCTTACGGGGAAAAGGAAAACGGTGCGGTCTTTTCACACATGGCGGTGATGTTTGCAAACGCCCTCTATAAGCGGGGATTTGTAAAGGAAGGGCACCGGGCATTGGATGCGCTTTACCGTCAGTCTGTCCATTTTGAAACCAGCCGGATTTATCCGGGAATCCCGGAGTATTTTAACAGCCGCGGAAAGGGAATGTACCATTATCTGACGGGGGCGGCAAGCTGGTACATGCTTACCGTGATTACGGAAATGTTCGGCGCGAAGGGATGTGCCGGCAATCTGATGTTGGAACCGAAGCTGGAGCGGCAACAGTTTGATCTGGATGAAAGAGCGGAGCTTTTCTTTTCGTTTGCGGGACAGTCGCTGCATCTGGTCTACGAGAACAAAGAGCACAAGGAGTACGGCGCTTACCGCCCGGGAACGATCCGGATTGACGGGGAATTGTGGGATTATTCCGGGGGAGAGAAAGAGACGCGCAGTGTCTGCATCGATAGGGAGCGGTTAAAGCAGCTGGATTTTGATGTCACGCATGAAATTTTGGTGGAACTGGTGTAAAGGAGAATGAGATGACAGGGAAAAATGAGACGTTTGTAATGAATGATTATGGGAAAAAATCCACATTTGCGAGTTTTCTGCCGGGAATTGCAGGAATACGGGGAATCCCGATCTGGTGCTACTATGTGAACCGCGGACAGTGTGTGGTGAGTTTCGGCGTGGACAATAAAGATCATGCGATCATGGAATTTTATCCGGCGCATCAGGCATATCAGAATGTAAAGACCACAGGGTTCCGCACATTTTTAAAGAAGAACGGTACGGTTTTTGAACCGTTTTCGGATGAGAACATCACGCAACGGATGCAGATTCACATGAATGGTCTTGCAATCGAGGAGCAGAACCGGTCAAGTGGAATGGACACAAAAGTGGTGTACTATACACTGCCCGGAGAAAATGTCGGCGCGCTTGTGCGCGTGGTGAGTGTCACCAATCAGTCCGGGGAGCCCATCGAGCTGGAACTGCTTGACGGCATGCCGGCGGTGATTCCGTACGGCGTGTCCATGGACAGCATGAAAAATATGGGGCAGACCGCGAAAGCGTGGATGCAGGTCGAGGATTTAAGCGAGGGTCTGCCGTACTACCGCGTGCGGGCAAGCATGGATGACACCGCGGCGGTGCGCAGGATCGACGGCGGCAACTTCTCGGCATGCTGCGAAGCGGACGGCAGACGGTTACAACCGATCGTGGATCCGTCTTTGATTTTTTCCTATGATCTGTCGCTGAAAAGACCGGTCGGTTTTGAAGAACGCCCGTTAAAGGAACTTCTTCTGGAAGAACAGATGACGCAGAACCTGCTGCCGTGCAGCTTTTACGGCATCACGCGCACCCTTGCCCCAGGCGGAAGCGTCACCTTATATGAACTGATCGGACAGGTGGAGAACAAGCAGCTTTTAAAGGAATATTTTGCGGAAAAGAAAGATGCCGCCTATTTTGAGGCAAAAAAAAGAGAAGCTGATGAACTTGCAGAGGCGCTGACAGACGGTATCCGCACCAGGACAGCCTCCGCGGCGTTCGATGCCTACTGCAGGTACACCTATATGGACAATGTGCTGCGCGGCGGTTATCCGATGCAGCTGGGGAACAATAAGATCTTTTATGTCTATTCCAGAAAACACGGTGATCTGGAGCGGGATTACAATTACTTTTCCATGCTGCCGGAATTCTATTCGCAGGGAAACGGGAACTTCCGCGATGTCAATCAGAACCGCCGCTGCGACACCTTTTTTGCACCGTTCGTCGGCAGAAAGAATATACAGGAATTCTACAGTCTTATCCAGCTGGACGGGTACAATCCGCTTGGCGTCGAGAAACTGACCTACCGCCTTTCAAAGGAGCGGGCAAAGAAGCTGCTGGCAGACGTGAAGGAGGAGCAAAGAAGAGCGCTGCTTGACTTCGCGACAAAGCCGTTTACGCCTGGAGCACTCTGCCGGAAGTTCGGGGAGGTATTCGGCGATACCTGGGATGAGACGTTATTTATCCGGGTCATTGATTTTGCGGAGGAGATGGTGAACGGATCGTTCGGGGAAGGCTACTGGAGCGATCACTGGACCTACAATCTCGATCTGATTCTGGATTACCTTTCCGTGTTCCCGGAGCAGGAGGAGGAAATGCTCTATGAGGAGGTCTATACCACCTTTTTGTCCAGAATCAATGTGAACCGCAGGTTCCGCCGCTATGTGGAGACGGAGAATGGCTTAAGGCAGTACCGGGCGTTAAACGAGGCGTCCAGGCGGGCGGACTTGGGGGAAAAACTGGTGAGAACCGAATACGGCAGCGGGGATGTGCTGACCATGACGCTGATGGAGAAATTGATACTGCTCAGTGCTGTGAAATTTGCCACGCTGGATGCTTACGGAATGGGAATCGAGATGGAGGGCGGAAAGCCCGGATGGTATGACGCCCTAAACGGTATGCCGGGACTTTTCGGTTCTTCCATGGCGGAGACCTACGAGCTGGCGCGCATGCTCTCCTACACCATAGAGGCCTTAAAGCAATATCCGGGAGAAGTCGCACTCATAGAGGAACTGGGATGTTTCCTGGATGAACTGAATCTGATCACGCGGCTGGAGCACGACAATATCATGCGGGACGAGGAACTGTTGTCCTTCTGGAACCGGATCAATGACGCGAAGGAGATTTACCGCGACAAGACCTATCAGGGCGTATCCGGTAAGAAGATGGTCTATCACACGGAGCAGCTTGCGGCGATTCTGGAAGGATTCTTGGAGATTGTTACCTGCGGAATCAAAAAGGCGCGCCGGATCTCCGGGGAGATCTGCCCGACGTATTTTACTTACGAGGTGCCGGAGTATGAAAAGTTAAAGGACGGCGGCATCCGCCCGTTAAAATTTGTTCCCAAAAATATGCCGTATTTTCTGGAGGGACCGGTGCGCTATCTGAAGCTGCCTGTGGAGCAGGGCGAGAAGCGTGCCCTGTACGAAGCGGTCAAAGAGAGCGATCTCTACGACGGGGAACTGTCCATGTACAAGGTGAATGCTTCCCTTGCGGATTCCTCTTTTGAACTTGGGCGTGCGCGTGCATTTACCCCGGGCTGGCTCGAAAACGAATCCATCTGGCTTCATATGGAATATAAATATCTTCTTGAACTTCTGCGCAGCGGTCTCTATGAAGAATTTTTCGCGGATTTCAAGAAGGCTGCGATACCGTTCCAGAACCCGGAGACTTACGGAAGAAGTATTTACGAAAATTCCTCGTTTATAGCCAGCAGCAGGAATCCAAATCCGTCCTGCCGCGGAAGAGGATTCGTGGCAAGACTCAGCGGATCAACGATCGAATTTATCAGCATGTGGAAAGAGATGATGTTCGGCGCACATCCTTTCCGGACGGAGCAGGAGGAACTGGTCTTTTCGCTTGCACCGGCCATTCCGGCGTATCTGATTCCGGAGGATGGCAGACTTTCCGCTGCGTTTATGAGCAGGACGACCGTGTGCTATGAATTTGGCGGGCACAGGGATTATGTGCCGGGAACCTACCGGATCCGCCATATGGTGTTTTTCTATGAAAATGGCAGTCAGGCGACCGTTGAGGGGGAGAAAGTCTCCGGAAAACTGGCGGAGGATATCCGCGCCGGAAGGGTCAGAAAAATGGAGGTTGCCGTGGACTAAAAAAATGATACCTTTTTAAAATTTGGATCATTTTTTGAGGAAATGAAAGCATCTATAATGCAAGTATCAAAACAACAGAGATGTTGAAATAAAAGGAGGATATTTTTATGAATTGGAAAAAAGCAGTATCCGTCATGCTCGTTGGCATTATGGCATTATCAATGACCGCATGCGGCGATTCGGGAGAAACAAGCACAGATGCAGCTTCTGGTGGGGGAAGTACCGCAGAATCTACGGAGGGTGCAGGCACGTCCGCTTCCGGCGATGATAAGCTGGTGGTATGGACACTCTCAAACGACCTGATCGACTTTGGTGAGCGCTTTGAAGAGCAGACCGGAGTTGCCGTTGACACGGTTGTCATTGAGCCTGCAAACTATCCGACCAAGGTGCAGACAGCGCTTTTGGGCGGCGAGAGCGAACCGGATATTATCGTAGGCGAGCCGAAGATGCTGGAGGATTTTTACGACGCAGGATTTTTTGAGGATCTGAATCAGGCACCGTACAACGCACAGGACTATGCAGATCAGATCGTTGATTATGTATGGAAAGTCGGACAGGATTCCGAGGGCATCCAGAGAGCCATTTCCTATCAGATCACCCCGGCAGGTATCTATTACAGAAGAGATATTGCCAAGGAAGTATTCGGAACGGATGATCCGGATGAGGTCGGCAAATTATTTAAGGATTACCCGACTATTCTGGATACCGCGCAGAAGTTGAAGGACGCGGGATACCGTATTTTCTCCTCAGACGCAGAGATGGGCGTATTTTCCGGTGATTCCGCATGGGTGGTTGACGGTGTCTTAAATGTAGACCAGGCAAGATTTGATTACATGGATCTTTGCGTTGATCTGTATCAGAAGGATCTCACCGCATATGCCAACCAGTGGTCCACGCCGTGGTATCAGGCAATGGCGGGAGAGGTTCCGATCTTAACCGCAGATATCCAGAATTACGCAGATGATTCCGTCAATGTATGGGATGCAACAGAATTTGCAGAGGCAACCAAGGGCATGGACACCACGACGGTCTTCGCATTCGGACTGCCGTCCTGGGGCGTGCTTACCATGAGAGATAATGTCGGCGACACCTCCGGTTTGTGGGGCGTGTGCCAGGGACCTTCCTCCGGATTTGACGGCGGTACCTATATCGGTATTTCCTCCCAGTCCAACCGCAAGGATACCGCATGGGAGTTTGTAAAATTCTGTACATTAAATGAAGACACGGCAGACTGGTGGATCGATTTCTCCCAGGGTGACACCGTTTCCCTGAAATCCGCGCTTGAAAAGCACAAAGATGATGAAAACGCGATCTACGGCGGCGAGAAACTGTACCAGTTCTGGTTAGACCAGGCGAAGGAGATTGATACCTCCAAGGTAACCCGTTACGATCAGGCAATCGGCGATGCATGGGGCAATGCGATCTCTGCGGTCAAGACAGGACAGATGACCAAGGAAGAGGCAGTGAATGATTTCTATGACACGATTGAATCTACATATCCTGATATCACAGTAAACAGATAAGAGCAGGGTGACTTGGTATCCTCCCGGACGGCAGACCATAATATTCCAAATGGGATATTATGGCGGTGCCGGAGGGGGAATACAAAATGAGATAGAGGAGATTTCCTATGGCAAAAACAAATCCGAAAAAAAAGACATCAAACCTCACAAAGTATAACCGGGCAGGCTACTTTTTCGTGGCTCCCTTTGTGATCGTTTTCCTGATTTTCAGTGTGTACCCGGTATTCCGCACACTCGTTTTAAGCTTTACCGACAGCAAGCTGGCAGGAATGCCGTACCATTTTGTCGGTCTGAAAAATTATACACGCGTATTTACCGATAAGTTTTTCTGGAGAGCGCTCTGGAATACAATCAGAATCTGGGGCGTTAATATCGTACTACAGTTAGGACTCGCATTTTTGCTGACCGTTGTGTTCAGTGATATTAAATATAAATTTAAGGGGCTGCCGGTGTTTCGGGCACTGTATTATCTGCCGAACCTGATCGCAGCCACCTCTGTCGCTTTTCTCTTTAAGACACTGTTAGACTGGAGATACGGTACGTTTAACCAGATCTTAAATTCCGTCTATCAGTTCTTCGGAGTAAACAAGGCGCCGGTAGACTGGCTTGGAAATTCCGGCACCGCAGGAAGCGTCATCGCAGTCATCAGTGCATGGATGTGGTTTGGCAACTCCTTCATTATGCTGATGGCAGGCGTGCAGGGAATCAACAAAGATTACTTTGAAGCCGCAGCGATTGACGGGGCAGGGCGCTGGACGACATTTGGAAAAATCACGCTGCCGCTGTTAAAGCCGATCATGCTTTACGTGGCAATCACTTCCTTGATCGGAGGACTGCAGATGTTTGACCTGCCGTTCCTTATGTCGGAGAAGACGGCGGCATCCTACAACTCGATTGAGACCGTGGTAATGTATCTGTATAAATTTGGTTTCTCGACAGGCACAACACAGACCGGATATGCATCTGCCATTGCATATGCATTGTTCTTAATCATTCTGATTGTATCTGTGCTGCAGTTAAAATTAGTCAACAAGGAGGATTAGTTATGACGACGGGTGATAAGATAAAAAAGAGCGTTATTTATATTCTGCTGGTCCTGCTTGCGGCGGCGTGCCTGTTCCCGTTTCTTCTGATGATGGTCAACGCGACCAGGGACGGTGTGGAGATTACACATTTCTTTACGCTGATACCGAGCACGCATCTGAAAGAAAACTGGGAGACCGTATTTAGTTTCTTTAATCTGTTCCGCGGAATGGCAAACAGCTTACTGGTTGCAGTTCCTGCCACACTGCTGACGGCGTATTTCTCGGCGCTGACGGCATATGGACTGGCAATGTATCGATTCCGCGGCAACAAGCTGATCTTTACGGCGATCCTTGTGTTTATGATGATTCCGGGACAGCTCAGCCTGATCGGTTTTTACAATTTATGTACCAAATTAAAACTGGTAAATTCCTATATCCCGCTGATTGTGCCGGCGGTTGCGGCACCCGGAACGGTGTTTTTCTTAAGACAGTACATTTTATCGGTGATGCCGCCGGCACTGGTGGAGGCAGCCAGAATCGACGGTGCAAGCGAATTATATTCCTTCCACAGGATTGCGCTTCCGATTATGTCTCCTGGTATTGCGACGATGGCGATCATGGCATTTATCGGAAACTGGAACAATTATCTGCTTCCGATGATTATCTTAAACAAAAATGAGAAGTTTACATTGCCGGTCATGATGGCGACGTTAAAAGCATCGACGGACATTCAGAGAAATCAGGGCGCTATTTATCTGGCGGTGGCAATCTCTGTCATACCGATCCTGATTGTGTTCTGCTTCTGCTCGAAATACATTATCAGCAGTATTTCGGCGGGCAGCGTCAAAGAATAAACTGCCAGCAGGTTTCAAAACTTTATTTTCATAGTTCTCCTCTTAGAAAGAGGCACTTTCCGGAAACGGAAAGTGCTTCTTTGCGTGCTTTACGCTAGTACAGGGGAGATGGGAAAACGGCTTTTCCTGCTGGAAATATGCCGGAAAATATTATATGATAGAGACAGGAAAATCTTTGATTTTACGGAGAAAAACGGGGGATTGGAATGGGTGGCAAATATAAAAAACAATGGGCGTGTGTAACGCTTTTTTCTCTTATAACAGCGGCGCTGTGCGGTGCCTGCGGGAATGTTATGACCGGCGATTTCGGAAATGTGCCGGAAACGGAAGCAACCGGACAAGTGCAGCCGGACGGGGATCTTCCGGCATGGCAGACGTACGCAGACGATCCGGTGACGCTGGACTGGTATATCAACTACTCCTGGTTTTCGACGCCGTGGGGCGAGAATCTGGTGTCGCAGACGATCACGGAGGAGACGGGCGTGGATATTCATTTTATCACGCCGCTCGGAAATGAATCCGAAAAACTGAACGCCCTGATTGCGTCCGACTCGCTGCCGGATTTAATCACGCTCGGATGGTGGGAACCGCAGGTGAGCGAGATGACAGAAAACGGCATGGTCTATGCGCTCAATGAGCTTGCGGACAGCTATGATCCGTATTTCTGGGAGGTCTCGGACCCGGTGGCCGTGAACTGGTATACCACGGACGACGGCAATATTTACGCCTACCCGAACTCCTCCATCACGCCGCAGGATGTAGAGCAGTGCGAGGATTTAAGTAGCAATCAGACCTTTCTGGTGCGCAAGGATATCTACGAGGCGATCGGAAGCCCGGATATGACAACACCGGAAGGCTTTTGCGCAGCGGTAAAGAAGGCAGCGGAGATGTTTCCGGAAGTAGACGGGGAGCCTCTGATCCCGATCGGTGCGCACGTGTTCGACAACGAGGGAAATGTCTCCTTTGACAAATACCTGATGAATTTTCTTGCCATTCCGTGGGAGAAAGACGGCGTCTACTATGACCGCTATACCGATCCGGAATATTTTCGCTGGCTGAAAGTATTCAGACAGCTGGGAGAGGAAGGTTATCTTGCGAATGATATTTTTGTGGACACCCGGACACAGATGGAGGAAAAAGTGGCGCGGGGCCGCTACTTCTGCATGCTGTATCAATATTCGGATATGCTGACACAGCAGAAAATTTTATATGCCAATGATCCGGACAGCATTTATATGGCGGTGGAAGGTCCGAGAAATGCAAATGGGGACGATCCGCTGCGCCCGACAACCACGATCAACGGGTGGACGGTGACGCTGATTTCCAAGAACTGCAAACACCCGGAGCGCGCGATTGCGTTTCTGGATTATCTGATGAGCGAGCACGGGCAGCTTCTCACCTATCTGGGCGTCGAGGGTGTGACTTACGATATAAAGGACGGAAAGCCGGTACTCCGCGATAACATCAAGCAGATTCTGGACACGGACCGCGCAGCTTACGACAGGGAATACGGGGCGGACGATGCCTACTGGATGCTGCAGGACAATGTGATGCAGCTTCAGTGGAAACAGGAACCATCGCCTGCAACGGCACAGCTGGAGGAATGGGGAAGAAAATATGTCGTATACAACGGTCAGTATGATGTGGTATTTGAATCCGGCTCCAAGGAGGCATCGGAGGAGGACAAGATTACAAAGCTCTGGAGCCAGACGCTTCCGGCGCTTCTTATGGCACCATCGGAGGAGGAGTTTGACACCCTTTTTGAAGAATTTATTGAGAAGCGGGATGAGCTGGGCTATACGGATGTCATGGAGAAGAAGACGGCATATATGAACAGCGCCAAAGAGAAGCTTGGCATCCAGTAAAGAGACGGAGAGTGTTACATGAATTGGAAAAAACGGTTTGTCAGCCAGAAACTGAATGTAAAGTTTACCCTTGTGATTATTCTGTTTATGGTGATTCCCATCGGCATTCTTGCCGGCATCCTTTTTTACAATATGGAGAAAAACGTCGTATCGGAGAATACCGGATATATGGAGTACACCATGGAGCGCAACAAAGATGCCGTTGCAACCAAGATCAATTCCATCAACATGTCCACACAGTTTTTCCTGAGCGATGAGCCGCTTTTGGAAATGCTTAAAAGAACGAAGGACGGGGAGACTTTTTCGGCGGAGGAATGGTACAGCTTTAAGAACAGCGATATTGTGTCCCTCGAGCGTCTGGTAAACAACAACCCGCTTCTCTACGGCGTGCGTGTGTATGCGTCAAACGACCGGGTACAGGAGATGATGCCGATTCTCTATGCAGCCTCCCGCATGGAAAAGCAGCCCTGGCAGTCGGAGGAGACTGTTACCGGCTGGCATTACGACTTTAACGATCAGATTTTTAATTCTTACACGATGAGACAGAACCGCAAGATCTTATCGCTCGTGACGGAGATAAAGGACAGCGATTCCGGGACGCTCGGAATGATCGAGGCGGCTATGACGATGGAAAACATGTTTCCCAGTCTCTACGAGAACATTGAGGACGAGTGGAGCTGTTTTCTGACAGAGGACGGCGGGTGTTATTTTGGAGAAGGTGACGGGGAGGACGAAAACACAGGACGGCAGGAACTGCTCGCCGAGATCATGACACAGTATACGGCGGACGAGGAAATACAGACCTGCTATCTGAAGCTGCAGGGACAGCATCTGATTGTATCCTACCTTCCCTTGCAGGAATTAAACGGGACCCTGCTCTGCGTGAAAAATATTACGTCCAACATTCATCACGTATACCGCATGCGCAACACGTTTGTGGCGGTCATGCTCGTGTTTTTGGTTGTTCTGACATTTTTTATCAATGCGATCGTAAAACATCTGTTAAAACAGTTGTACGAGATTCTGCGCGCAATCCGCCGCGTGCAGGGCGGAGATCTGGACGTGGTGATCGAGCACTGCGGACCGGATGAGATGGGAGAGCTGGGAACACAGATCAACAAGATGTTAACGAGGATCAAGCAGCTCATGGACGACAATCTAAAGCGCGAAATGCTGGTAAAAAATTCAGAGATCCGTGCGCTGCAGAATCAGATTAACGCGCATTTTATCTATAATGTCTTGGAGTCCATCAAGATGATGGCGGAGATCGACGAGGAGTACGATATTTCGGATGCGGTCACATCCCTCGGGAAGCTCTTACGCTACAGCATGAAGTGGGTATCAGGCAATGTCCTGGTGGAGCAGGAACTGGAATATATCAAGAATTATATGGCGTTAATCAATCTGCGGTTTGATTACGAGATCTATTTATCACTCAATCTGCCGGAGATTATTTTACAGCAGGAGATTCCCAAAATGTCGCTGCAGCCGATCGTGGAAAATGCCATCTATCACGGAATCGAGCAGATGGCGGAAGATACCAACATCTACATCAAGGGGCGCGTGGAAGGAAACGACTGCGTGATTGAAATTACGGATGCCGGGCGCGGCATGACCGAGGAAGAGATGGCACAGCTTCGTCAGAAGATTGCAGGGGAACTGGATTCGAGCGGGGGTTCCGGAAACGGAATCGGCTTAAAAAACGTGCAGGACCGGATCCAGATTGCATTTGGCGGGGCGTATGGCATAGAAGTGGCGTCGCAGATCGGATGCTATACCAAAATTATCGTCCGCATTCCGATGACGCACAGGGGAGAAGCAGAATGAAGACTGTATTGATTGTTGAGGATGAAAAATTGATCCGGCAGGGACTCCGCAAGATGATTCAGCGGAGCGGTGTCCCGGTGGAAGTGATTATGGAATGTAACAACGGTGAGACGGCGCTTGAGATTTTAAAAGAGCAGTCCATCGATGTCATGTTTACGGATATCCGTATGCCAAAGATGGACGGAATCGAGCTGGTGGAGCGCATGCAGGAATGTGAACACATACCGCTCACCGTTGCGATCAGCGGTTACGATGACTTTAACTATGCGGTGGCGATGATGCACAACGGGGTGCGGGAATATCTGTTAAAACCGATCGAGCGCGAAAAAATCTGCGACATACTTGCCAGGCTGAATCAGGAGATTGAGGAGGGCAGGGAGCAGGAGAAAACGCGCCAGAAGCTCGGACAGCAGCAGATCCGTCATCTGATGCTTCTGGCAGAGATGCCGGAAGAGGAGCTTACCATGTTGGAGACCCAGTATGACCAGCATTTTATTTTAGATCTGAGCGGAAAGCCGTATGTGGTCTGCTGCAGGAACCGGAAAAAAGAGGAGGAATCCTGCCCGAAGGACTGCCTGTTCCTGGGCGATGTCGAGGAAAATGATCTCTTTTTAATCGAGGCGGAAGCACTTTCGGACCGTCCGGGGGAATATCCTTTTTTGCAGGAATATACCGGAATCAGCCGGCCGCATCAGGGAATCCGCGAACTGCGCGAGGCATATCTGGAGGCGCGGGAAATGCGCAGGTGCGCGTTTTGCACGAACCGCAGTCAGATGCGCTATGGGCAGGAGATGCCGCGTGTCCCACAGAAGCTGGTGCAGGAGGCGTCAAAGCTGGTTGCAGACGAGATGAAACTGCAGCGGGTGCAGTTACTTGGAACCGACCGCACCGAGGAACTGCAGCACGTCTGGACGCAATTTTTTTACGAGGTAAAGCATGGCCGCATCGGTGTCCGGGACTTTGAGGAGTGCATGACGGATTTCCTTACGGAGACGTCAAAAACGTACCGGAATGTGCTGGAGGAAAAAGAAAACTGCGGGGAGATCAAAGAGATTACAGACCCATTCGGGGAGGATGCAATCGACTGCTACGAACAGAAGGTGCTGGCCTTTGTGACCGGTCTGCAGGCGCAGATTTTAAGCCAGTTTGACACAAACGGGAATCAGCAGAAAATGAAGCAGGCGGTCGCCTACATTGAAGAACACTATGCCAGTGATCTGAATATGGCGGTTGTCTCTAATTATCTGTCCATGAATTATTCCCTGTTTTCTTATTCGTTTAAGCAGTATACCGGAAGTAATTTTGTCAATTACTTAAGAGATATCCGCATGAAGGAGGCAAAGCGGCTGCTCGCAGGAACCGATATGCGCATCGCGGAGATCTCCCAGGCCGTCGGCTATGAGAACGAGAAGCACTTTATGAAACTGTTTAAGGGCTGCTGCGGTGTTTCGCCGAGCGAATACCGGAGAAATATGGGATTCACCGGAGATGAAAGTTGAACTGGACTGGTCAAAAATAGTAAAACTGGACATATTCATTCATCCAGAAATGGGGTATCATGGCTCTAACAAAAAAGAAAGAGAGAAAGAGTCATGTCAGAAACCAAAACTATGAGCAGCACAAAAACAACCAGCACAGAGCAGGTGCGTTTTCTCACCGTCACGGCGATCGGAATCGCACTGGTATATGTATTTACCTGGCTGATTAACATTCGTCTGCCGTTTGCACCGCAGGGCGGATTGATTCATCTTGGAAATGTCCCACTGTTTATTTTCGCAATCCTGTTTGGCAAAAAGACGGGAGCCATTGCCGGCGGAGTCGGCATGGGACTGTTTGATCTGCTGTCCGGCTGGACGGCATGGGCACCGTTTACCTTTGTGATCGTCGGATGCATGGGATTTGTGATGGGATGGATTACAGAGAAGAAGCAGGGCTTTCAGTGGTATGTTGTGGCAATGCTTGCTGCCTGCGCGATCAAGATCGGCGGATATTACATCGCAGAGGGAATTATTTACGGCAACTGGATTACACCGGTGACATCGATTCCGGGCAACCTGCTTCAGATCGGAACTGCAGCTGTGATCGTTCTTATCATCATTGCACCGTTAAAGAAAGTAGCTGCAAAACTGTGGAACTAAGGAGGCGTTTCCATGTATAAGATTATGACACCGGGACCTACGCAGGTCAAAGAGAATGTCCGCATGGCGCGCAGTTTTCCCTGCACCAATCCGGATCTGGATGAAACTTTCGTAGATTTTTATAAGGAGACCTGTGAACTGATCAGCCGCCTGCTGCACACCGGGAATGAGACCCTGATTTTAGGCGGAGAGGGAATTCTGGGGCTTGAGGCTGCCTGTGCCTCCCTGACGGAACCGGGCGATCCGGTACTGGTGCTGGATAACGGCGTATACGGCAGAGGGTTTGCTGATTTCGTTTCCATGTATGGCGGAAAGCCGGTTCTGTATTCCGTGGATGAGAAAAATCCGATTGATCCGGCCGCCCTGGAAGAATATTTAAAGGAACATCACGATTACAAATATGCAACGCTCGTGCACTGCGATACCCCGAGCGGCATGTTAAATGACATCTCTGCGCTTTGTCCGCTTCTGAAAAAATACGGGATACTCACGGTGGTGGATTCCGTCTCCGGCATGTTCGGCGAGGATGTGCGCGTGGATGATTTTCAGATTGATGTCCTCTGCGGCGGTTCCCAGAAAGCTGTTTCGGCGCCTCCGGGACTGACGTTTGTCACGGTGAGTGATGCGGCATGGGCAGCCATCGATGGCAGAAATGTACCGATTGCCTCTTTTTATGCAAACCTTAAGGTGTTTGAGGGATATTACGAGAAAAAGTGGTTCCCGTACACCATGCCGATCAGTGATATCTACGGACTGCGCGCCGCGTTCGACAATATCGCGGGTGATCCGGATATGCTGGCGCGGCACGCGCGGATCGGTGAGGCATGCAGGGCGGCAGTCCGCGGAGCGGGACTGAACTTACACCTTGCGTCCGGTTTCTCCAATACCGTCACGGTGTTTGACGTCCCGAAAGAGACGACCGCGGATGCCATTTTACAGACCATGCGGCAGAAGCACGGTATCATGCTGGCAGGATCGTTTGACTCCCTAGCGGGGCAGGTGATCCGTATCGGACACATGGGTAGCAATGCGAACGTGGTGGACATGATCGAGACGTTAGATGCATTGGATGACACCCTGAGGGAACTGAATGTTCCGCTGAAAGGGCAGCTTCGCATGATCTTTCAGGAGGAAGTGTCCAAAAAGGGGCTGGTACTTTAGAGGGCAGTGAATTTTGAAGCGATAAGTAATATGCCAGAAAACACAGCATGTAGATTTCAGCTGGAACTGCATAGGATACAATTATTTGAAAAAAATGAGAGCATTTCTTCCTGCCGGAGGTTTGCATCTGATTCCGTGTCTCTTCCACGTTTGGACTCTCCCGGTGTGTGTCCGACAAGCCACAGACAATGAGCGGACTTTTTAGTGCCCCTAGTGCCACCGCTTCACAGACAATATAAAACCGCGCGAACCGAAACTCGTTGGCATCTGCT